>JAEAME010000147.1_pt1 | contig 94121 bp, 69 predicted proteins | sample 8958731 | NCBI WGS metagenome assembly JAEAME01 (sample SAMN16933194, study PRJNA681113) | bioreactor sludge metagenome | isolation source: anerobic bioreactor sludge (Control) | place: India:Bengaluru | collected 2018-10-24
TCTGAAAGGATTGGACAAGGAAGAGGTAAAAGGGAAGACCAAAGAAATGCTAAAGGAAATCGGGGCACTCCAGCACCAGATGTATGCAGAAAAGAAACACAGCATCCTGATGGTTTTGCAGGGGCTGGATGCCTCGGGGAAGGACGGGTTGGTGCGCGATTTGTTCAGGTACTCCAATCCCGTCGGCATTTCTGTGTACAGCTTCAAAAAACCCACGCCGGCCGAGTATGCCCGTGATTTTCTGTGGCGCGTGCATCAGCAGGTACCTGCCAAAGGGATGCTGCAGCTGTTTATCCGTTCGCATTATGAAGACATCCTGGTACCCTCTGTCGAAGGTTTTTTCCCCTCCGGCTATGTGGAGGGCCGCTATGATCTGATCAACGGATTTGAAAAACTGCTGCAGCACAACGGTACCACGATCTTGAAATTCTTTATGAACGTATCGGAGGAGGAGCAGAAACAAAGGCTGCAGGAACGGATCACCAATCCCGAAAAACACTGGAAGCACAACGACGGTGATTGGGAAACCCTCAAAAAGAGGGAACGTTATTTGCAGGTGTACGGGCAGATCTTTCAGCGGTGCGGAGAAGTTCCCTGGCACAACCTCCCCTGCGATAAAAACTGGCAGAAACTGTATGTGGCGGCACAAATCCTGCTGGAAACCCTCCGGGGGCTCAAACCGGAATGGCCTCCCCTGGAATCTGCCCTTTTCGGACCGGCTGCGGCGGGAAGCGGAAGCGGAAAATAAACAGGCGGCATCAAAACATCTCCCGTGCCGGGGTGCCACCGGATGCCGGGCAGGCCGGTTGAAACGACCCGGCTTTTTCACCGCTGAATCTCCGCGCCGGGGCGATGACCTATTCCAGGGCTGCGGAAGGTCTGACCGGTTCGTGCACCGGTTTTTTAACCTTTACGGCGTTCCCGGAGGCAGCAGATCCGGTGGTTCCGGGTGCCACATGCCTTACAATATAGGTTCCTCCTTCGGGCAATGCCTCATTCCGTTCGGCCGTCATAACAACCGATTGTTTGGCCGGCAGCAGCTTTTTGACCCGCTCGAGGGTTGCACCCAGTTTCAGGCCCAGGAGGTAAAAAATTGAAGAAAAGAGTAAGATCGCTTTCATTGGATCAGGGTTTGTTGAGGAAGGATGCATGAAACCGCCACGGTTCTTCCGATGATCCGGTTTGGTAAATTTGCCATGACTGGTTCATTTTTCAAGCCAAGATAGCCCTTGCGCGCCCGGACTGCTAAAAATTACCGGCAAACGGTTTGTTTTTTCCAGCGAATGCACGATTTTGGTTGCCGACAGGATAGGGCGCTTCCTGATTTACCGGTGTAACAGATAAGATATGAGAAAAAAAAGGGTGAATGTGATTACCATGGGTTGTTCAAAGAACCTGGTGGATTCAGAGGTCTTGATGAGCCAGCTGGAGAAGGGCTCCTGGGAGGTTTTCCATGATGCCGGCCGGGGCCGCTTCGACGCTGTGGTGATCAATACCTGCGGTTTTATTCACGATGCAAAGCAGGAGTCGGTCGATATGATCCTTTCCTATGCAGGCGCCAGGGAAAAGGGGGAAATCGGAAAGCTGTACGTCATGGGATGCCTGTCACAACGGTACGGCCTTGAGCTTGCGCAGGAGATTCCCGAAGTGGACCGCTTTTTCGGCAAGTTCGAGCTGGCGGAGGTAGCCCGGGAGCTGAAGACGGTTTTCGATCCGTCCACGGTTTATGAGCGCAAGCTGACCACCCCATCCCACTATGGCTATCTGAAGGTGTCGGAGGGGTGCAACCGGACCTGCGGTTTTTGCTCCATCCCCGGGATAACGGGCAGGCACCAATCCAGGTCTCTGGAGGAACTGCAGCAGGAAAGCCGGTTTCTCGCCTCCCGGGGAGTGAAAGAGCTGTTGCTGATTGCCCAGGATCTTTCTTACTATGGCTTGGACCTATACGGAAAAGGGCGGCTGGCCGACCTGGTGGAAGCGCTTTCCGAAACAGAGGGGATCGAATGGATACGGCTGCATTATTTCTATCCCTCCCGGTTCCCCTTCGGCATTCTTCCGTTGATGCGATCCAATCCCAAGGTATGCCGCTATCTCGACCTTCCGCTTCAGCACATTGCCGATCCTGTTTTGCAGCGGATGCGGCGGCAAACCACCCGGCAGGAAACGGAAACCCTGTTGCGGCGTGTCCGGGACGAGGTTCCGGGAGTGGCGCTGCGCACCACCCTGCTGGTGGGCTATCCCGGCGAAACGGAGGAGGATTTCGCCCAGCTTGTCAGTTTTGTCGAAAAAACCCGCTTTGACCGGCTGGGCGTTTTTCCCTATTCCCACGAAGAGGGAACCTATGCCTTTGACCACTTCAGGGATGATGTGCCGGAAAAGGTCAAACAGAAAAGGGCGGATACCCTGATGGCCATCCAGCAGTCCATCTCCCGCGAATTGAACGAAGATAAGGTGGGGCTCAAATTCCAGGTGCTCATCGACCGCAGGGAGGGCGATTATTTCGTTGGCCGCACCCGCTTCGATTCTCCGGAGGTGGATGGAGAGGTGCTGGTATCGCCGCTGGCGCCCTTGACACCCGGTCAGTTTGTCACGGTGAGGATAACGGGAGCCGAAGATTACGACCTGTATGGTACGCCGGCGGATCCATCCTGAAATTGCAATCTGGGGATTGCAATTTTTATGGACCGGACTGCCCTTGCCGTGGTTCTGGAGAGGAGAAGGCAACTGCCCCTGTTTCGGGAGTCGCCGTTATGGCCCGGGCTACTTTCCTTTTCGCCAGCGCATGCTTTCCGTCCGGATGGGAAAGATGCCCTGGCTCACAAATTTGACGTCTTCGATCGAATAGAATGCTTTGGGATTGTAATTCCGGATGATTTCTTCGACTTTGTGAATTTCAGACCGTTTCACGATGCTGTAAATGATGCTGACATTTTCGGTGCCTCCGCTGGCCGGGTGGTGGGTGATCCCGTATCGGGCCTCTTTCAGCGCATCGATCAGAAGGGAGGCGTCTTTGCGGGTGATGATCTGGATTTTGACGATTCCCATGGCCAGTTTTTCCTCAAGGAGCAAACCCACGAGGTTGCCGGTGGCGAAGCCCCCCGCATAGCCTATATAGCACAGCCAGTTGTCCAGGTTCTGGACTACCTTGCTCATGGTGACAATCCAGATGAGCACTTCGAAGAAACCCATCACCGGCGCCCAAAGCTTCTGTCCCTTCGCCACCATGACGATCCGCAAGGTCCCGATGGTCACGTCACAGATGCGGGCGAGGAAAATCAAAAGCGGCAGGATTACAAAGGTAAAAAGGCCGCTGTCGTAAAACGCTTGCAATTCAGTCATTTACGCGATCAGAGAGGATTACAGGACCACGTTTCTGGCGAAGGTGTCTCCCTGGTTGAGGTCGCCGGTCTGTATTCCTTTTTTTAGCCAGTTTTTTCTTTGTTCGCTGGTTCCGTGGGTGAAAGAGTCGGGCACCACATAGCCCTGGGTTTTCATCTGGATGCGGTCGTCACCCACCGCCGATGCAGCGTTCAGCGCCTCTTCCAGATCGCCCGTCTCCAGGATGTTTTTCATCTTCTGGGCATGGTGGATCCAGATGCCGGCAAAAAAGTCGGCCTGCAATTCCAGCCTGACGGTAAGCTCGTTAACCTGTTCCTGGCTTCTGGCGACCGATTGCGCCTGTTGCACCTCGGTCATGGTGCCCATCAGTTTCTGGACATGGTGGCCGACTTCGTGAGCGATGATGTAGGCAACGGCAAAATCGCCCGTGGCGCCCAGTTTTTTCTGAAGCGCCTCCAGGTAATCAAGATCCAGGTAAACCTTTTCATCGCCCGGGCAATAAAAGGGGCCGGTGGCCGATTGTGCATACCCGCACGCTGAACTGACCGCCGTGCGGAAAAGCACCAGTTTGGGTTCCCGGTAGGTGGCTCCGTACTGACCGAATAGCTTGTTCCAAACATCTTCCGTGTCTTTAAGGATCACCGATACCATTTCGGTCATCTCCTGTTCCTGTGCCGACAGTTGGGGCTCTCCCGCCACTTCAGTCTGCCCCTGTCCCGCCATCTGAAGCACCTCCATGGGGTTGCCTCCCAGCAGGTACACGACCAGCGCTATGGCCAGGGTTCCGATGACCCCGCCTTTCATTCCCACCGAACGGACGGAACCTCCGCGCCGGTCTTCCACGTTCGTGCTTTGTTCTCTTCCTTTGTACTTCATTTTTTCTTTTGTTTAGGGTTCCCCTACCTGCCTGCTTTGCGGGATCCCGCCCCGGCGGGTCGGCTTTTGGAACGGACATCCTCACGGCAGGTATATCCGTTTGCTAATATCTGCCGTTGCCGTTGATTCCCTGCTGCCCTGCCTGCTGCCGGTTTTTGAAAAGCCAGCCGTCGGGAGGCAGGAGCTGATGTGCCATTCAGTCTTCAAATTTAATAAGTTTTAGAATTCGGAGGTAAAATGGAAGGTGATCTCCCCGAATTCTTCGCGGGCCATCTGCAGAATAAAGGCGGTGTCGGCCATATAGACCTCCCTGTCGTGTTTGTCATGGCACATCTTCTGGAATTTGCGCTTTTTGAATTCGGCAAGGATCCGCAAGTCCGGGCATTCTATCCAGCAGGCTTTATAGAGGTTCAGGGGCTCGAAGCGGCATTTTGCCCCGTACTCATGCTCCAGGCGGTACTGTATGACCTCAAACTGAAGCTGCCCTACCGTTCCCAGGATTTTCCTTCCGTTGTACTGGCTGGTGAACAGCTGGGCCACCCCCTCGTCGGTGAGCTGGTCGAGACCTTTGGCCAGCTGTTTGGATTTCAGAGGGTCTGCGTTTTCAACATAACGGAAAAGTTCGGGTGAGAAGCTGGGCAAACCTTTGAAATGGAGCATCTCTCCTTCGGTCAGCGAATCCCCGATGATGAAATTCCCGGTGTCGGGAACGCCGACGATATCGCCGGGGAAAGCCTCCTCGATGGTTTCCTTCTGGGAAGCCATAAAGGCGGTGGGGCTGGAAATGCGCAGGCTTTTCCCGAGCCTGACATGCAAATAACTTTTGTTCCTTTCGAAGCGGCCGGAACAAACCTTCACGAAGGCGATCCGGCTGCGGTGGTTCGGGTCTATGTTGGCGTGGATCTTGAAAACAAATCCAGAGAAGAGGTTTTCTTCCGGATTAACCACTCTTTCTCCGGTCAGGCTGGGGCGTGGCGGTGGGGCCAGCTTCACAAAGGTCTCCAGCAGTTCCTGCACCCCGAAATTATACAGGGCGCTTCCGAAAAACAGGGGTGCCAGCTGGCCTGAAAGGTATCCTTCCTGGCGGAAGGGCGGGTAGAGGGCCTCCACCATTTCGAGCTCCTCCCTCAGAATGGCGGCGTCGCGGCCGATATGGCGTTCCAGCCCGGGGTCGTGAATGTCCTCGAAACGGAGGGCGGGCCGGATCTCCTGGATGCTCGGATTGAAGAGCTGCAGGTTTTTCCCGAAGAGGTTGTACACCCCTTTGAAGTCGGGGCCGTTGTTGATGGGCCAGCTGAGGGGGCGCACCCTGATCCGGAGCATCTGTTCCACCTCATCGGCAAGCGAAAAGGGATCACGGGCCGGCCGGTCCATTTTGTTGATAAAAACCATAACCGGGGTATGCCGCATCCGGCAGACCTCCATCAGTTTCTCGGTCTGAGGCTCCACTCCTTTGGCGGCGTCGATGACTATGACGACGCTGTCGACGGCGGTGAGCGTCCGGAAAGTGTCTTCCTGAAAATCCTGGTGCCCCGGTGTGTCGAGTATGTTGACCTTGTATCCGTCGTACTCAAATCCCATGACCGAGGTAGCCACTGAAATGCCTCGCTGCCGCTCAATCTCCATGAAATCAGACATGGCGCTCTTGCGGATCTTGTTGCTCTTCACGGCTCCCGCAACCCGGATGGCGCCGCCGAACAGCAGCAGCTTTTCGGTCAGGGTGGTCTTCCCGGCATCGGGATGGCTCACAATGGCAAAGGTCCGCCGGCGCCTGATCTCCTCCAGAAAATTCATTCCTTTTCGATTTTGGGGGTCAAAGGTAACCTTTTCAGGGATTGGTCTGACCGCCGCATCTCATGCTGAAAGGCTCCGGCGGATGTGCATCAGTCGATGTTTATCTTTTTGCCTTTGGGATAGCGCAACGTGTAGGAGAGAACCTTTTCCACCCTCTCCGCAGGTTTAATTTCGAGTTCCCAGGTTACCCGGCCGGTATCGCCATCCTGTTTCCCTCCCGACAGCTGCAGGTTTGTGACTTCGATGTCGGAATTGGCCGGCATCGGCACCTGGTCGAGCAAGGTGATACGGATTATCTGCGCTTTGTTGTTCCGCACCGATAGTTTCCAGCTGCGGGTCACTTCGGTTTTGGATGACAGAAACCGGGTCGCGGAATGCTCTTTCTCGAGGGTGCGCTGTACCGAGAGGTTGGGGTCTATGCCCAGCGATATCTCCAGGGTGTCGGCAAAATCGGCCATGTTCAGGAAGGTCTTTCCCGTGAAGGCTCCTTCGTAGTAGATATTGGCCTCTCCCGCCAGCAGGTTGTATTGTTCCCATCCGGTGAGTTTCGCCTTCAGGTGGGCCGAAGGATCGAGCTTCGGAACGGAAAGGTAGGAATATTCGGCCGGCAGGCTCACGGTCTGGACATCGACCATGAGGTTCTTGCCGGAGGCGGGTACCGTCATCGGTTTTTCCATCAGGAATTCCACCGCCGTCAGCTGTTCCCGTGTGGTCATCCCCAGGGGAAGGGAGGCCTGGACCGGGGCTTCGTCCCTGGCTTCGGCCACTTTCATGTACATGATGTCGTTTTCGGACTTTGCCCCTCTCAACCGCACCGGGTGCTCTGCAAGGAAATCAACCCACCAGGGGGTCAGTTCGGGCAGCACGCCCGTACGGTAGGCACTGGCCGATGAGAAACGAAGCGTCACCTCTTTCCAGTCGATTCCCGACCGCTGAAAGAGGTTGGCTTTGTAGGTAAGCCTCACCGGGGCATCGATGCCGCTCACCCGCAAATCGTAGGAGGGAAACCAGCCGGCAGTGGGAATCACAAAGCTGATGCGGAAGGGAACCACCGTTTTGGCTGCCGCCTCTACGCTTACAGCCAGCACTCCGCCCGGTTTCTTCTGCTCCGACTGAAGATCGCCGATCTGCTTGCCGATCCGTTCGATTTGCAGGTTCCACGACAGGATGGAGTCGTTGCGCCATTGCCTGCCAGTCACTATCTCCTTGACCTGCCCGCTGAAATAATTGTGGAGCTCTGTCAGTTCGGCCACCTTGGTGGTAGCTTGCGTGCCGGTGACCTTCATGTTGGCTGTCAGAAACTGCTCCTCCTTGTCGAGAATCTGCAGCTGCATTTTTTCCTTGTCCACCTTCTTCTTCAGGGCGTCCCGTTTTTTTTCCAGCTCCCGGATCACGCCGCTCTTTTCCGGATCGGTCAGGTAGTCCAGCTCATGGTTTACGGTCAGGATGGTGACCGGCCCTGAGGCGGAAACCTGGATGCTTCCCGGATCGAGTTCGGCAGGGATGCCCGTGAAGCGAACCTGGGTCGTGCCTGCAGGGATCTCCACGGTTTTCTCGCAAAACAGGCGGGCACCGCTGGTATAAACGGTCACTTCGCGAATCCCGGGTTCCACACTGATTTCCCCTGACTGGGCCTGGGCAGCCGATTGCATGGCCACGGCTGCAAGTACGAAAGCTCTCATCTTCATTTTTTTATTTTATCTGATCTTTTCCTCTAAAAACTGTTTTTCGGCTGCCGATCTTTCCAGGCAGTCCCCGATATGCCGCCAGTATTTCCTGTGAAACCGCACACCGCCGTTTCCAATGATCCGGTGAAAGGTCTCTGGGTTGTCCTGCGGACAGAATTTCCACGACTCCCGGTTTTCGTACAATGCCGGAACCTCGGGATGAAACTGTACGGCAAACACATGGGGATAGCTCCTGTGGACCAGCCCCTCGATCACACTGCCATCCGGCGACAGGGCTGTGATCTCAAATCCTGTGCCAAGCTCCCCGGGCGACTGGTGGTGGCTGCTGTACACCATAGGCCGGGTTTTTTTTGACAGGCGGATGGTCTTCCCAAAGAAGGGGTGATGGGTGAAAAGCAACGGGTGAAAATTGATTCCCATCAGTTTCTTGTCGGCGCTGAGGAGTTGCCAGTAATTCCGGTGAAGGTTCAAACGGTCCGTTTCAAGGGTTTCAGCGGGTGTGTGCTTGCCGTACAGGCGGGCCGGGATGTCCTGAATGAGGGAACCCCCCGCCGCCACATTCATGGTTTGCAGCCCCAGGCAAAACCCTGTGACCAGGTAGCCGGGACGGCGGGCCAGCAGGGGCCGGAACTGCGGATCCCGGCTTCCTCCCAGCAGGTGAAAGGCCAACGACACCTCGAAAAGGTGCCGCACCGGATCGCTAACCTCCGAATGGCTGTTTTCTTCCCCGTACAGGGCAGGCTGTATATCGGGTCCCCCCATGAAAATCACACCGGCTGATTTCCGGAAAACCTCCCTGAAAAAACCGCTGCAGCCATTTTCCCCGTAGACGGTTTGCTCGTCCAGCCCGCCGTCTGTCTCCTCCAGAAGGAACAAACCGCCGGCTTCCCCTTCCAGAAAACGCCTGCTCTGGCTGAAATCGTAGGCCTGGCCGCTGTGGTATATACCCAGAAAACGCAACCTTCCGGTATCCAGCTGAAAAATGCCTTTCCGCACCAGGAAAAGGAGGGTTTCGATATTCTGGCAGGTAGGGTTGGGTACCACCACATACACCGGGGCCTCTCCGTCCGCCGGCATTTTCTCTTTCTTGGCGGAAAGGGAAAAGGCTGCCTGTATCAATATCATGAGAATAAGGAATTTGTTCATCGGTCTTATTTATTACTCCAAAAATAGGGAAACCCGCCGGAAGTTTGGCATCCCGGAAGGCCCGGCTGAAAAATAATGGCCGCCGGCACCCCTGCCCGGCTTCCATATTTTCCCCGTATCCCCCTGCCGTTTGTTTATTTATGTAAATTTGTCAACTGAACAAAACTGATTCGTAATGCCTTTCAAAATTGCATGGTTGCGGTTGACCGGGCAGCTTCGTCCGGCGGAAAAGATAGAGTCGGAGAGGGAAGAACTGGAAAAGCGTTACCGGGCTTATCTGGATGCTGAAAAGTCCGAAGAACTCCGGAAGTACAGGGAGCTGGAAGAATGGGTGAAGTCGGGGGCGCCGGAAACCCGTAAAAGGGAGCTGGAAGCATTGGTTTTCAAGGGAAGCCGGGAGGAAAACCAGCTGAAGGAATTCAAGTCGCTCCATAACAGCAAAGCTCTGCGGAATTATTTCAGGATTGCAGGTTCCCCGGAACTGAAACGTTTTGAAACCGCCGCAGGTTCGGAAAAGATGAAGAAATACTGGGAGCTGAAGGAGTACATTGTCGACGGAGGCTACCGGAAAGATAAATATGAAATAGAATCGGAGCGGTTTGAAGGTTCGGTGGAACAGCGCAAACTGCGGGAACTGGACCAGCTCGGCAAAAACAGAAAGCTTCGCGCCTACCTGAAACTGCAGGGATCGGACCTGGTCGAAAAGCACAGCCGCTTTCTGCAGGGAGAAAAGCTGAAGCGCTATCTCCGGCTGAAAAACGCACCCGAAAGGGACAAAGCCGCAAGGAGGGAATTGATCCGGTTGCGCCTGGACCCTGAAATCAGAAGCTATTTCAGGTTTGAGAATTCCAGGGAGCTGAAATATTACCGCGAAATGGCCCATAGCCATCCGCTGGCCCGCTACCGGGAACTGCTCCGGGAGACAGGAACCGATTCCTTCCGCAAAAGGGTGGCTTTCCTGAAAGATCGGAAGAAGCTGGAACGAAGCGAGGCCTGGAAGAAATACAGCCAGTTCAAACAGCTGTCGGCCGACGGCGATGTCCTGTTCCAGATGAAATTCGAGGATTCGGCACTCTACAGGAACTATCTCGACCTGGATGATTCGTTCATGCTGAATAGGTACCGCGAACTGAAGGAGATCGTTTCATCGACCGGATTTCTTGAGCGGAAAGCCTATCTGGAGGACAGGAAAAAGTGGGAGAAATCGGAAGAATATGCTTCCCTTCAGGAGATGGAGCGTCTCAGAAAGACACCGGGGGTAGCCCTGTATTACCGGTACCATCAAAGCCATGCCTTTGATTTTTTCAGGAACTGGGAGCTTTCGTTCGGGGAGGATTTCAAGGGAAAAGCGCTCGATCCGGGCAGGTGGATCCCCAATACGCTCTGGGGTGACCGTCTGCTGGGGAATCCATACAGCCAGCAGGGAGACCTGCAGGGCTACACCGGCGGCGGAAATGCCGCGGTGGGCAACCGCGGGCTTGTGCTGTCGGTGAAAAAAGAGAATGTGGCTTCGCGACAGTGGATACCCGGCGCGGGAATGGTCCCTGCGGATTTCGGCTACAGCTCCGATACCCTGTCGACAGCCCGCGGATTCCGGCAACAGGAGGGAATCTACGAAGCAAAGATCAGATTCAGCCCTGTCAGGCAGGTTGTCAGTTCCTTTTACCTGATGGGTGAGAAACCCGATTTTCAGATTACCCTGTGTGAAACGGGAGCGGCCAACCGGATGGGATTCATGACCCGGAACAGCGGAGAGCCTCCCCGTTTCAGCGGCATCACCCTGTCTCCGCTCCGCAAAAACAGTTTTTACCTGTTCCGCCTCGAGTGGGAGGGGAAAAAACTGATCTGGAAAATCAACGACAGGACGGTGTACGAATCCCATGTTGCCGATCCGGGGTGTCCGGTGCACCTGAACCTTACCAGCCTGGTGGTGGATGAGATTCCGGCTTCGCAGCTTCCCGTCCGGTTTGAGGTGGAATGGATCCGCTGTTACCGGAAAAAATAACCCGGACCTTTGATCCCCGGGTTTGCTCCTGATGCGCCCGCCCCGGACAGTGTGCTCCTGATGCCTGATTGGTCCGTTCCCTTCCGGTAAGTGCAGGTTCTCTTCCGGTCAGAATCCTCTTTTGTTAAACAGAATGTATCCGAAATTGAGCGACAGATACCATTTTGTGTTGCTCTTGTCGTAATAGTTCAGGGCTACACTCAGCGGACCGATGCCTGTATCGTACACCGCCGCGGCCAACCCCTGCAGATAGTAGTTCTTTATGAGGGTGTTGTTTTTTTCGACCGGAGGGAAAACGGTGCTGTTCTTCATTTCATACAGGGGGAGGAAAGCATAGGCTTCGAGCCGCAGGTGGAACTGGGGATTCAGCAGGTAAACCCCTTTCAGCCCGAGCGCTGCGTAGTTGTCGGCCCTGAAATGTTCTGCAAACAGGGTTTTGCTGTGCGGGGTGGGGTAGAAACCCGGAGACGACAGAAGGGTGGCCGTATAGTTTCGGAATGGCTTCCGGTTGCTGAGCACCCCTTCCAGGTGGGTTCCCAGGGTCCATTTCCGGTTCAGGGGGTAGTACCTTCTGGTTTGTCCCTTCAACAGAAAATAGCTTTGAAACCGGGAACGCGTATTCTGGTCCTGCGCCGTTGATCCCGGAATGTTGTTTTCTTTTCCGGCGATGAAGCGTGCCGACAGGTTGGAATAGATCCCCTCGGTGGCATATTGCTTCCGGTTAAGCGAATTTTTTTCATACTCGGCATGGGTAACCGATGCGTTGAAGTCGCTTTTGTCAGGGGTGTCCGTTTTGTTGTACCGGTTGTTCTGGTAGTAAACATCCCGGGAACCCGACCAGGCAATTCCCATCGTAAACTTGTCGTGAAGCCCGGCGGGAAATCCGATCTCATTTCTGAAACTGCTCTCATTCTGAATGATATAGGGCGGTCTGACATCCTCGAAGAAAAGTTCGTTGCTTGAGGTGAAAAAATCCCACCGGTTATAGGTAAGGTAAGAGGCGATGTAAAAAGGCTTCAGGGTGGGGAAATCAACCCTTCCGCCCGCCCTGAAGGAACTGTAAAACCGCCCGAAATAGAGGTTGGAGGCCAGGGTGTAGGAGCGGTTCTTGAAAATCCGGTATTCAAAACTGGCAAACCCCTGGTTGATGGGTTTGGTCGACAGATTGCCCCCGATGTTGATTTCCCCCCTGTTTTCCGGTTCCACATTCAGGTGGACGTCGAAATAGCCGGTTTCGTGGTTGAAAAGGGCCACCGGCCTGATCGATTTGATCTGCTCGTCGGAGATCAGCTTGAAATACTCTCTTTTGAAGACCTCGTGGGTGAAGATGTTCTTGTTGTGCTTGATCGAGTTGATGATATACTTCCGCTGCATCGGGTCGGCCACTCCTTCGACCTGGATGTTCTGAAACAGAAGTGCCGGTTTGTTGGCGTTGAAGGATTCCCTTCTTCTTTGCAATTCCTCCTTGTCGGCACGCCGCTCAATCCGTCCTTTTATGCTGTCGATCATGGGCAGAATGGTCTGGTTTCCCGTCTCCAGGATTGAACTGATCTCTTGAAAATCCATCAGTCCGATATCTTTCAGCTTGGTCTCGAGAAGGATACCCTGCGCGGGCGTCAGCGAATAGTCGGTGGGCCGCTGGATCATGTTGGTAATTTGCTGCAGAAGGTCGTCAGGGGAGGCGGTTTTGGGCCCGTCGACCACCTTATGCCCGATGATAATGTCGGGATGGAACGTCCTTTCCATCACATCCTGGGGGAAGTTGTTGACAATGCCTCCGTCGAACAGCAGTTTTCCGTCGATTGCGATGGGTTTGAAGACCAGGGGAAAGGTCATCGAGGAGCGGATGGCCTCGCCCAGATCTCCTTTTGAAAGAACCACCTCCAGGTTTTCGTGCACCTCCGTGGCCACGCAACGGAAGGGAACGAACAGCCGGTCGAAATCACCCGCGGTGACGGCCGTGGCCGCAGCGGTCAGCTCCATAAAGGCAAAATCCATCTGCCACTGGGGAATGAGGTTCGTGGGGGGAAGGATTTTCACCTTTTCCTCCCGCCGGGCCATTTTGAGTTCGATCCAGGAGGCGTTTTCCTCCCGTTGTTTGAAGAAATACCGGTACTCCTCCTGTATTTTCCCGGTGGACCAGAAATAGAATTCGTCAGAGCGGAACAGCTCTTCCATTTCGTCGGGAGAATAGCCTGCCGCGTACAATCCGCCGATGATCGCTCCGATCGAGGTGCCGGTGATGTAGTCGATGGGGATGTTGTTTTCTTCGAGAGCCCGGATGACGGATATGTGGGCGAGCCCTTTGGCCCCGCCGCCGCTCAGCACCAGCCCGACGCTCTGGGAATGGCCCCCGAGGGCCGTCAGAACCAGAAGGACGAATATATAAAACTGTTTCGCGGACATGTTTGCCTAATCACAGATCCGTTGCCGGGCAATCCCTGTGAAAACTCATCTCCGCCGCCCCGGATACCGGGAGACGGCTGTTTCCGGCGTTTTGCAAGGTTGCGGGCTACTTATGTAAAGTTACTCCTTTTATGCCAATTAGTAAATTGAAGGGACTGTAAATTTCACTCCGGAATGTTAAATGATTCTTAAGGTTCCAATCCGGCAATGTTTTTTCTTCCGGCTTGGAAAGGACGGATTAGGGGTCATGGCACTGCGGTTCCCTGACAATGATGGATTCCCCGGAGGCTTTGCCGCGGGGAGTTGACCCATGCAGGAAGGATATACGCCATACCAGGGGGCAGCGGTACCGGCCGGGATGGAAAACCGCCGGGATGCTACGGCTGGCGTGTAGCGCGCTCAGTGGCCTGAAGTCCTGGCCCGGAGCGACTGGAATCCCTCGCCGAGGATTTCCTTGGTATCCATGATGGTGATAAAGGCATCCGGATCTGTTTTCACGATGAACTCTTCGAGAATGGCCATCTCCCGGCGGCTCACAATGGTGAAGATGATCTGTTTTTCATCGTGGGTAAACATCCCCTTGCCTGACAGATAGGTGCCCCCTCTTTCGAGGTCCTGGATGATCATGTTGCGGATGGCTTCGTGCTTTTCCGAAATGATGAGGAGGGCCTTGTTGTAATCGGCTCCTTCGAGGGTCATATCGATGGCGCGGCCCGAGATATAGATCACCACCCACGAATAGAGCGGAATGGCCCAGTCCTGGAACGACACCAGGGCCACCAGAACGATGACCGAGTCCACATAAATCATCAGCCTTCCGAGCGGGAGCCGGGTATATTTGGCCAGGATCATGGCGATGATGTCCGATCCTCCCGAGGTGGCGCGCGACTTGAAGATAAGCCCGAGGCCGAAGCCTACCAGCACGCCGCCGAACACGCACGAAAGGAGGATGTCGTCGACCAGCGGGGCATACCCGTCGGTGCGCATCATGGCGATTCCGTCGATGAACACCGAGGTGAGCACAAATCCGGTGATGGTTTTCACCCCGAAGCGGGGTCCCAGGATTTTGATGCCGGCCCAGGTCAGCGGGATGTTGAGGATCAGTCCGAACAATCCGATCGGGATTCCCTCCGGCCAGAAAGAAAAGAGCCCCTGGGTGAGGTAATGGACCACGATGGCTATCCCGTAAACGCCGCCGGGAACGATCCGGTGGGGAGTGATGAAAAAGACAAAACCTCCGGCAAGGATGAAGGAGCCCAGAAGGATGAGCGAGTAATCAAAGAACCACTCTTTGCTGAACAGTTTTACTTTAGGCAGAAAACTCATGGATGCGGCTATTAAAACCGGCGGGAGCCGGTCAGGTGTTGAGACATTGAAAAGGGCTGGCAGGAGGGATCGCTCCACAGCTGCTTGTCGGGGAGGCTATCCATTCGGAAGACGATGGATCCTCCCCGTGTGAGCTCGTCGTGCGAAAGCCAGGAACGGCGGAGGGGATTTCCATGGACCTTGGCCGAACGGATATAGGGGAAAAGGGAGGCTCCCTTGCTGCGCAGGGTCAGTTTTTCACCGTTGGGCAGGGTGATAACGGCCTTTTCGAAGAGGGGGGATCCCACGACATACTGGGGTGTGCCCGGGCAGACGGGGTAGAATCCCAGAGCGGAGAAAACATACCAGGCGGAGGTTTGCCCGTTGTCTTCATCCCCGCAATAGCCGTCGGGGGCGGCGCGGTACAGGCGGGTCATCACTTCCCGGAGTTTTTGCTGGGCTTTCCACGACTCCCCGGCATGGTTGTAAAGGTATATCATGTGCTGTGCCGGCTGGTTGCCGTGGGCATAATTGCCCATGCCGGCGACCTGCATTTCCCTGATTTCATGAATGGGGAATCCGTAGTAGGAGCAGTCGAAGAGCGGCGGCAGCCTGAAAACGGAGTCGAGCATGGAAGCCATCGCCGCGCGGCCTCCCATCAGGCGGGCCAGCCCCCCTGCATCGTGAAAGACGCTCCAGGTGTAATGCCAGCTGTTTCCCTCCGTGAAGGCGTCGCCCCATTTGAAGGGATTAAAGGGCTCCGCGAAGGAGCCGTCGCTGTTTCTTCCCCGCATCAGCCGCGCGGAGGGATCGAACAGATGGCGGTAGTTCTCCGCCCTTTGCCGGTACAGTGCGATCTCCGCGGCCGGGCGTCCGAGATTCTCGGCCAGCACCGAAATGCAAAAATCAGCATAGGCATATTCGAGGGTGCGGGCCGCATTTTCAGCGATGCCCACATCATAGGGAACATACCCCAGTTCGTTGTAATAGGAGGCTCCCAGCCGGCCGACGGAATTCACGGGCCCGGGGCCCAGGGTGTTTTTCAGGATGGCCGCATAAAGGGTGTCGGCCCGGTAACCCCGTATCCCTTTGATGCGGGAGTCGGCCACCAGTGACGCGGAACTGGAGCCGATCATGCAGTCCCGGTGGCCCGGACTGGCCCACTCCGGAAGCCATCCGCTTTCAAGGTAGGCATTCACCAGCCCCTCCATGATTTCCGCGTTCACCGCGGGGTACATCCAGGCAAGAAAAGGAAAGAGCGCCCGGAAGGTGTCCCAGAAGCCATTGTCGGTGTACATCAGACCCGGAACCACCTGGCCGTTGTATGGGCTGTAATGTACCATGCCTCCGCCGGCATCAAATTCGTAAAACTTCCGGGGAAACAACAGCACCCGGTAAAGGCAGCTGTAAAAAACGGAGGCTTTTTCGCGGTCGTCAGCCGTTACCCTGATGCGCCCCAATTCCCGGTCCCAGGTCTCATAACCCTCCTGCCGCACCTGCTCGAAGGTGCGGTTCCCGATCTCTTTCAGGTTACAAAGGGCCTGTTCCGCGCTGATGAACGAGGAGGCCACACGGGCGTGGACCGGTTGCCTGTCACGGGTGTTGAAACGTAAAAATGCCATGGCGTGAAACCCTTCCGCCCCGGTGCTCCCTTCGGTCAGCTCCGTTCCGTTCCAGGTACTGAAGCCGGTAAACGGACGGTCGAATTCAACCACGAACCAGTTTTTGAAATTTCCGGCTACCCCGCCGCTGTTCCTTGTGGTATACCCGGCAACCCTGTTTTTATCCGGATGGATGCGGACCATGGAGCCCCGGTCAAAGGCATCCACCAGCACAAGGGAGCTGTCGCCCGCCGGAAAGGTGAACCGGAAAAAGGCCGCCCTTTCCGTCGGGGTTAGCTCCGCCGTCACATCGTAATCTGCAAGATAAACCTTGTAGTAATGGGGTTGCGCGGTTTCCGCCATATGTGAGAACCAGCTCGCCCTTTTTTCCTCGTCGGGCTGGGGCCGCCCGGTCATCGCAAAAAGCGAAAACTGCCCGTAATCGTTGATCCACGGGCTGGGCTGGTGGGTTTGTTTCAATCCCCGGATTTTTTTCGCATCGTAGGTGTAAATCCATCCGTCGCCCATTTTGCCGGTCTGGGGAGTCCAGAAATTCATGCCCCAGGGCAGGGCGACGGCCGGATAGGTATTCCCGGCGCTGAAACTGAAATCCGACCCGGTTCCCATCAGCGGATTCACATACTCCACGGGGTGGAGCACCAGCGCGGTTTCATGGCGGCCCGCACATCCGGTAACAACCCCCCAAAGAAGTATTTGTAAAAGATGTTTGCCCATGGTGCGAAGAATGGACCGCGGCGCTAAATTAATAAAAAAGGCCTCCCGCGGGAAGCCTTTATAGGGTTGGCGTAACCTGAATCACACCTTTTTTTCTTTGATGCGGGCCTTTTTGCCCGTAAGCTTGCGCAGGTAGAACAGCCTTTTACGGCGCACACTGCCTCTTTTGTTCACCTCGATGCTGTCGATGAAGGGGGATGCCATCGGGAAAATCCTCTCCACGCCTATGTTGCCGGAGATTTTCCTGACGGTAAAGGTCTTGGTTTCGCCAGCGCCCTTTACCTGGATCACTACGCCCCGGTAGCTCTGGATCCTTTCTTTGTTACCTTCCCGGATCTTGTAGTTAACCGTTACGGTATCGCCGGCGCCAAAGGCCGGGTGATTCTGTACTTCGTTCCCGAATGCATCTCGGGCGATTTTAATCAAGTCCATCTGTGCTGCTTTTTAAAATGTGGCAATGTTACCCGGGATAAAGGGTAAGAGATTGCTTTTTGAAAATGTGGCGCAAAAATAGTAAAATAATTTATGCAGACAATGATGCGGCTTCCTTTTTTAGTGGCCTCCCCCTGCAGGCACTTTGAGATGGTCGCCGGTACTGTTGACGATGGCGCGGTACCACCATTCGGGATAGCCAGGGAAATCGGGCATGGCGGGCAGTCCATGCTCATTCCGCTTAAACCGGCCGTCCTCCTCTTTCTTGACATTTCCGTCAAGGTATTTGACCAGGAGGTAGCGGTAGAGCTCTTTCCATCGGGCGGTGAGGTTGTTGGCCGTGTTGCCTGAGAATTCGGTCAGGAACCGGAGGGCCATGCCGGGTGTTTCACCTGTCAGAAGGGTGGCGGCTGCTTTGTCGATTACCGGGACATACCCCATGAATTTCGACTCCTCTTCGTTCTGCAGTTTCCGGATGATGGCAATCATGTCGTTGTAGCGCGAATAGGCCAGGTTCGAAACCTGGTTAAAGGCCCAGAACGCCGAAGTCTCGCTGAAGGTCAGCATATCGCCGTTCCCCACCCTGAAGCATTCGGGGATGTCGGTGATTCCGCAGTACATGGGTGTGTAACAGCAGCTGTAGGTGTCGTCGACGCCGAACCACAGAATGCCGCCCACAGGACCGGGCAGCCAGCCGCGGCTCTGGGCAACGAACGAAAAACCGGTCTGCTGGGTTGAAACCGCCCTTTCGTGGAGGTAGCTCTCCCCATCCAGTTTCCAGGTCATGCCCCGCCAGCGGTAGGGCAGCAGGAACGGACCTGCCCCCAGGTCTTTGTTCATATCCATGGGGGTGCCCTCGTAATGGTCCCGCATCATCTCCATGACACCGGCCAGGGAGACCGGTTTGTTGGGTTTCACCCAAAGGGGCATCCTGTTAACAGGAAATCCGTTTTCGCCTCCGTGTTCGATCTTCCCCATGGCATAGTCCAGGTAAGGCTCCATTCCGTTGGCCACCTTGTTGAATCCCGCAAACACCCGGGCATCGCAAAACCGGGCACCCCCGAAGTCAACGGGGGCATACACGTCGGAAAAGCTGAAATCCTTGTCTTTCCCGCTGAACCACCCTTTGCCGCGGGCGAAAGTGATCACGTCGGGGGAATAGAGGCAATTGGCGGGGTCGTTCAACGGAAAGGTGGTGATTCGTGCCTGGTTTGCATGGCCGCAGATATAGCCGTCGGGGATTTTCAGGGCTACCCAGACCGCTCCCTTCTGGCCCTCACCCTTTCCGATCATCTCCATGATCCACACTTCATTTGCGTCGGAAATGGAGAATGACTCGCCCGAACTGGCATACCCGTGTTCCGCGACCAGCGAAGACATGGTCTCAATGGCCTCCCTGGCGGTACGGGAACGTTGCAGGGCTATGTACATAAGGCTTCCGTAGTCCATGACGGCGCCGGTTTGTTTGCCCAGCTCCTCCCTGCCGCCATAGGTGGTTTCTCCGATGGCGACCTGATGCTCGTTCATGTTCCCCACCACGTTGAAGGTATGCGCAACCTGCGGGATTTGTCCCAGCGCTTTCCCCGTATCCCATTCGACGACCTCCAGCATGGAGCCGGCGGGCCAGTCGCGTGCCGGCCAATGGTAAAGCTCCCCGTAAAGGGTGTGCGAATCTGCCGCATAGGTGATCATGACCGATCCGTCGGCCGACGCCCCCCGCGTGATCAGGAAGTTGGTGCAGGCCGACGCATCCCGGCTGCCTGCTCCCCAGGTCAGCAGGATCGCCAGAATGATACCCGAAAATGTATGTTTCATATTGTATCCCTGTTTTTTGGTTTCCGGCAAATATAATCTTTTTGAACCAACCTCAAAGCCAGGAAGCCAACCGGCACCCCGGGAAGGAGAGAATAACGGCTCCCGGAAGGGCAGCGAAAAGGATGCCGGCGGATACCTGCCGTTATTTCCAGAAAGTAGCCCGGTATACCGATTCATTGTCAACCTGGTCGGTAACCTTCAGCAGCAGCGTATGCCGTTTCCCGGTCTGCAGCCGTTTGGAGTCGATCCGGTAAAAAAGCAGTGAATTTTTTGGATCGTATTCGAACAGGACCCATTGGTCGTCGATCAGTCCGGTATGCTCCTTAATCCCTGCCAGGTCATCGGTGATGGTAAAGCGGATCCTTGATGGTTCGGTCAGGGCATTTTCCTTGATGCTCAGAGGGGTGATCACGGGGGGGAGCGTGTCCAAAGCTACGCTGTAGCTGCCGAACGACCGGATCGTGGTTTGCATCCATCCTTCCGACCAGCTTCCTCCCGCGCTGCTCAGCAGACCTTCGCGGCTGATCTCGGCCACCAAAGCTTTGGACCGTAGCTGCTCCGGCAAAGCAGCGGTTTTTATCCGGATGGTAACCGCTTTATGAACCGGGATTGCCGGCCGGTGCACCCGGTGGATGGCGGAGAAAAACCCGTCTGTTCTTTCCGATCTTTCATACCTGAAAGGGAAGTCGTCGTAAAAAGCGCCCGCCGGGGTGATGATCTCAAACTCCTCGTCCGACCAGCGGTTTTCAGCGTTGTGACGAAAACGGGGGAGGCTGCAGGAGGGAGGAACGGGCATTTCCCGGTAAAAGCCGGCAATTTGAAAGCGGAACACCGATTGGTTGCCGGCCACATCCTTCAGCCGGACCTCTCCCCTGTATATTTTACCGCTGTCGATGGCAAGAATCCCTTTCATCGTGTCGGTAGTGTACAGGGGTATCCTGTTTCCCGGCTCCAGCCACATCTTCACATACCGGTTTCCGGTTTCGGCATACTCGCCGTAATCGATGTGGCTGTTGAGATAACGGTTGAGGCTGAATGCTACCCTGCTGAGCTCATACCGGAACCGTTCCGTGCCGTCGACCGCAAGGCTGGCTTCGAAAATTCCGCAGGGGCTTCCGTTGTTGTCAAAATAATCGTTCGACTGAAGGGCGACGCCTATCCTGCCCCAGGCTTTGACGACCTGTCCGCCCGGCAGGGAGTACAGATTTCCCACCGCCTGGGGGGTACGGGTCAGCGGGGTGCCCATGAACTCAACGTGCGAAAGGCTGTCTAAAGGGTAGAAGCGGACGGAACGGATTCGGGGAGAAGTGTGGTCCGGAATGTTGAAATTGTTGATATGCAAAGGATTGAGTGCATCCTGGGTGGGGGTGTCCCTGATTTCATAGTGCAGGTGCGGACCACCCGAACTGCCTGAATTGCCGCTCAGCCCGATCTGTTCCTGCCGGGCTGCGGTGAATCTGCCCGGCGAAAGCTGCAGATCGACGGCAAACGACCGGCGCCTGTACTGCTCTTCGGCAACGTAATCTTCGATGTCTGACCGGAACCTCAGAAGATGCCCGTACACCGTGGTCGTATTGTTGGGATGGTTGATGTACAGGGCCCTGCCGAACCCGGTCGGGGAGACCACGATGCGGGAAACATACCCTTCGGCGCTGGCGTATACCGGAAACCCGGTTTTGCGCTGGGTCCTGAAATCAAGGCCTGTGTGGAAATGGTCAGCCCTCAGTTCGCCGAAGTTGCCGCTCAGCGAAAGGGCTGTCTTCAAAGGGTCGGTGTAATACCTCAGTTGCGCCGCCAGCGGCAGGGTGTGAACAAAGAAGAGGATCAGAACGTTAATTCTCAAAAAAATCATAACGGAAATCTGTGCGCGACAAAGATAAGGGATGGCGCCTGAAAAAATTGCATTTGGAAGGCCAGGTCGCCCCCCTGTAATACAAATTTGTTAACTTTGCCGCTGAATAAGAGCAATAATGACTGAGGAAGCCCTTTTGCTTGTTCGGGAGCTGAAAGAGAAGATCCGCTCCCTCATGGAAAGGTTTGAATATCTGGAATCGCAAAATGAGGGATTGCAACGGCAGATTGATTCGCTGAGCGACAGGATCCGGCATCTCGAAAAGGAAAAGGAGGAACTCGGCAGCCGATATGAAAATCTGAAACTGGCCAAAGTGCTGGAGGATGGACCCGGGGGAAAGGCAGCGGCCAGGCAGAGGATCAACAAATTATTGCGGGAGATTGATAAATGTGTTGCTTTGCTGAATGGATAAAGGCAGGATGAACGACACACTTTCAATACATATAAAGATTGATAACAGGATCTATCCCCTGGTAGTGGAGCGGAGCGACGAGGAGAAGTACCGGAACGCCGCCGGCCGGCTTAATGAACTGATCCGGGCGTTCAGGAACGAATATCCCGGGAAGGACGGGCAGGATATCCTGGCCATGGCCGCCTATCAGGTCATGGTCGGCAGCCCGGCGGGCGAACCAGACGACCAGGGAGGCCTTATCAATGATTTGAAAGAACTCAGGGATGACATCGCCGATTTTTTAAAGGAAAGGCCCTAAGCCGTCCCAGGTACGAGATAATTGATCTGTCCCGCAGTTTTTATTGGTGCATCGTTGTTTGCGCCGGTAAAAGGTGCGGTTTTTTATTAACAAATAATACATTCATTTTATGGTAACAGGAATCATAATAGCCGCCGTGAGCGGTTTCCTGGGTGGGGGAGCCCTTTCCTACCTGATGTGGGACAAGGCCCTTAAATCCAGGAAGATAAAGATCGTCACCGATGCGGAAGCGGAAGGTGAAGTGATTAAGAAGGAGAAGAACCTGCAGGCCAAGGAGCGGTTTCTGCAGCTGAAGGCGGAACATGAAAGGTTTGTGAATGAAAGGAACCAGAAACTGGTGGCGGCGGAAAACAAAATGAAGCAGCGGGAGGCTGCCGCCGTCCAGCAGCGGAACGATCTGTTGCGCGACATCAAGGCTTTTGAGACCGAGAAGCGCGATGTCACCGTCATGCGGGAGAACCTGACCGCTCAGATGGAGCTGATGGATCAGAAGAATGAGGAGATGGAAAAGCTGCACCGGCAGCAGGTAGAGAAGCTGGAACAGATATCCGGCCTATCGGCCGAAGAGGCCAGGGCCCAGATGGTCGAATCGCTGAAGGAGGAGGCTAAGACGGAGGCGATGTCCTACATCAATGAAATTATGGAGGAGGCTAAGCTCACGGCCACCAAAGAAGCCAAGAAGGTGGTGGTGAAGACAATACAGCGGGTGGCCACCGAAACGGCGGTGGAAAACGCCGTCACCATTTTTCACATCGAGAACGACGAATTGAAGGGCAGGATCATCGGGCGCGAAGGGAGAAACATCCGTGCCCTGGAGGCAGCCACCGGGGTAGAGATTATCGTCGACGACACCCCCGAGGCGATTGTGCTGTCGGCATTCGACCCGGTGAGAAGGGAAATTGCGAGGCTGGCGCTTCACCAGTTGGTTACCGACGGCCGGATCCACCCGGCACGGATCGAGGAGGTGGTCCAGAAAGTGCAGAAACAGGTGGAGGAAGAGGTAATCGAAACCGGAAAGCGGACAGCCATCGACCTGGGTATCCACGGTCTACATCCCGAGCTGGTCAGGCTTATCGGGAAAATGAAATACCGTTCTTCTTACGGGCAGAACCTGTTGCAGCATTCACGCGAAGTGGCCAATCTGTGCTCGATTATGGCTGCGGAACTGGGGTTGAACCCGAAGAAAGCCAAGCGTGCGGGTTTGTTGCACGACATAGGAAAGGTGCCCGACGATGAACCTGAACTTCCCCACGCCGTGCTGGGCATGAAGCTGGCTGAAAAATTCAAGGAGAAACCGGAGATCTGCAACGCCATCGGGTCGCACCACGATGAAGTGGAAATGCAGTCGCTGCTGGCTCCCATCGTGCAGGTCTGCGATGCCATCTCCGGCGCCCGCCCTGGCGCCCGGAGGGAAGTGGTCGAGTCCTATATCAAACGGTTGAAGGATCTTGAGGACCTGGCCCTTTCCTATCCCGGCGTGATGAAGACCTATGCAATCCAGGCTGGCCGGGAACTGCGCATCATCGTGGGATCTGACAAAATCAGCGACCAGGAATCGGAGCAGCTCTCCTACGACATTGCCAAAAGAATCCAGGATGAAATGACCTACCCGGGCCAGATAAAAATCACGGTGATCCGTGAAACCCGGGCGGTCAGCTATGCAAAATAGCCGCCGGAGGCGGTATCGTCACATGGCCGGTACCCGAACACCGAATCCAGGGCTGACCTACCCGCCCGGGGAACGGTGTTTCAGTTCCGGCCTTGTCTTTTCTTGTGGCTCAGAAGGTGTATCATCTCCGAAATGCCGGCAACTTTTTCTTCCTGTCCGTTCCTGGCAAACGACTGTTCCGAGATTTCCAGCAACCGGACCAGCAACCGCAGGGAGGAGCTGGCCTCCAGGATGGAGGGAGTCATTTCGATATGCATCTTTCTCAGAAGGTACTCCAGTTCCCTTCTTCCGGTGATCGAACCCTTGTTGGCAGGGTTGATGTAAAACAAAACGTCGGTGTTTACCTCCGGAGGATGGACTTTGGCCGCCACTTTCCGGTCGATGTAAGCCAGCAGGGGGTTCCTTGGAAGATCGACATATTTGACGGGCAACCCCGCTTTCCGGGCGATGATGTTGTAAAACAGGGCAATGGAAGTGGGATTTCCCAGCCGCTCCTCCAGCAGCTGCCCCAGGAAGCAGTACCTGGGATGGCTTTGCTCTCCCGGGGTGACGCGGAAACCGTAATCGTTGAACAATACGTGGTTGACAACCGTGATCTTCTCAATGGAGGTGAGCGAATTGTTCAGCTCTATCCAGATTTTTTTCCAGATCTCCTCGACAATGCGGCGTATCCGCTTTTCGTTGAGATCGGGGTTGTGATACCTTGAAGCCAGAATAAAACCTTCAAGCAGGTCGGGTTCGGGATGCCGGCTCCAGCTGGCCACCTGCCGGAAAGTTTCCCGCAGCCGTATCCTGCCGATCAGCTGTTCGATCCTCAGCTGGCAGACTTCGTCGGAAGCCAGCTCCCAGGCCTCTTCCAGGTCGGGAATGATGCTGCTGCGTTCTTTCAGCAGCTCCTCTTCGATGCAGCGGTAGACATGGGCATCAGGGTCGTCGAGAAGCTGTACCAGCGCCCTGATGCGTAGCTTTCTTTCGCCTCTCATGAATCAGCAGGTCAGTTTATCCAGGACTGTTTCCACCAGTGCTTCCATTTGGGGCTGGTAGTTTTCGTTGGCCTCTTTTCTGATCCGTTGGGCGATCAGAAGGCAAACCGTCAGCGCCTCATGCCCCAGCAGGGCCGAAAGCCCGTAGATCGCCGAGCTTTCCATTTCATAATTGGTGATTCTTAAATCGTTGTATCTGAATCTTTCCAGTTTCCTGTTCAAGTCGGGGACGGCCAGGCCGAGGCGGATAACCCGCCCCTGGGGCCCGTAAAAACCGGGTGCCGAAATGTTTACCCCTTGGATGAAATCATCGCCCGAAAACCGGCCGAGCAATTCCGGAGAGCCATCCACCACATAGGGGGTGGGAAAACCGGCAGGCCATTTCATCTCGTTTTTGAAGGCCTCTTCAAAGGCAAGGTCACATGCCTTTTCCCTGCCGGCATAGTAGACCAGCATGCCGTCGAACCCGATCGACTTGCGGCTCACAATCCGCGCGTTGACCGGGAGATCGGCCTGCAGCCCTCCGGTGGTGCCGATCCTGACAATCCGGAGACTCCTGTGTTCTTTCCTGACTTCCCTTGTTTGAAGGTCTACATTGACCAGGGCATCCAGCTCGTTGAGCACGATGTCGCAATTATCCGTGCCTATGCCGGTCGAGATGACCGTAATCCGCTGGTTTCTGAAGCTGCCGCCGGTGCTGACGAATTCGCGGTTCGTTACGGTGAACTCAACGTGGTCCAGCCGGTCACGCACCATCCTAACCCGCCCGGGATCTCCCACCAGTATTACTTTGTCCGCAATCTGGCCGGGATGAAGATGCAAATGAAATACCGTCCCATCGTCGTTCAGGATCAGTTCTGATTCGCCTATCATGCCATTTTCGATTGGTAGCCTGACCAAAACTATTTAAAAAATGCTTTTGTACCAATTAGTTAGGCCTCTATTTATCAACAATTAAAGCGACAGTCCCGACTTTGCTTCGTTGATAACCCCTGTGTTTCCCATTTATACTACCTTTGCAGAAGATTGTCCCGCACGGGGCGAAAAGGGTTGGATTGGTCTTATATTTCCATCCGACCTGTTGCTCAAACCGGTTTGATGATGCCATGCTAAAAAAACTGATGTCTCCCGGTACGAGCCTGTCCAATTAAATAATTACGGCAAATGAAAACTGTTCCGAATTTTAGATCCAATCTCAAGGTTTCGTACCTGGTGGCAGGGATTGTCCTTATTCTCCTCACCCTGCTTTTTGGCAACCGGATGTTTTATATCATCGATGCCGGTGAAAGGGGAGTTATCTTCCGGCCTTACACCAGCGGACTGGACCGGGAGACCATTTACGGGGAGGGGTTCCAGGTCGTGGCCCCATGGAACAGGATGTATGTGTACAATGTCAGGGAGCAGCAGCGGGAAGAGACCATGGACGTCCTTGATAAAAGCGGGCTGTACATCAACATGGATGTGACCGTCCGCTTCAATCCCTCCTTCGACCGGATACCCTTTCTGCATGAAAGGTTCGGCGTTGATTACGTCAATATACTGGTGGTGCCGGAGGTCCGTTCGTCGGTCAGGCAGGTTGCAGGCCGGTATACCGCCGAGGAGATTTACTCGACCAAGCGGCAGGCTGTCGAAACCGAGATCATCGAAGAAACGCGCAAGACCCTGGGCGCCAACTTTATCGATATGCGGGCGCTGTTGATCCGTTCGATCAATCTGCCCGACCAGATAAAAACAGCCATTGAAAGCAAGCTGACCCAGGAACAGGAGGCGCTTGCTTACGAGTTCAGGCTGAACAAGGAAAAGTCGGAGGCTGAGCGCCGCCGCATCGAGGCCCAGGGGATTTCCGACTTCAACCGGATCATCAGCGCCAGCCTCACCGACAATATCCTCCGGCAAAAAGGGATCGACGCCACTCTTGAACTGGCTAAATCGCAGAACGCCAAGGTGGTGGTGGTGGGCAGCGGAAAGGAGGGGCTGCCCTTGATCCTGGGAGGAAATTAGAAAACATCCGTTCCAATTCCCGGCGGAATCAAAATCTGGCTTTTCATGGAAAAAATCATCAATCCCTTTTCAAAGCAAAGCGATCCTGCCTATCATTGTTTCGGGTGCGACCCCGGCCATCCCTTCGGACTGAAACTCGAGTTTATCGACAACGGGGAGGAACTGCTGGCTTATTGGACTCCCTCCCTTCTTTTTGAGGGTTATACCGATGTGGTTCACGGGGGCATCCTGGCCACCCTGGCTGATGAAACGGCCAGCTGGTTCGTCTATACCAAGTGCCGGACAGCCGGGGTCACCTCCTCCTTGAAGGTCCGCTACCTGAAACCGGTGAGAACTTCAGCCGGCAGGGTCACGGTAAAGACCACCCTCGTCAGCCGCGAAAAAACCAGGGCTCTCATGGAGTGTATCATCCTCGACGGCGCCGGGGTGCGGTGTGCGGAGGCGGAGATGGACTTTTTCCTGTTCCCCGAAGAGATAGCCCGGAAAAGGTTTCATTACCCGGGTGTCCGGGCGTTCTATGAAGAATAACCCCGGGAACCAGGCGGCATGCACCGGAACTTAAACCCGTGATTTCCCCGCTTTCAGCAGTTTGTTGTTTTTCGGCACAGGTTCATCCCATTCATCCTCTTCGAACTCATCGTAAATAGATAGCCTTCGTTTGGAACTTTTTTCTTTTCTTGAAACTGCGGGCAGGGAGACTTTTTTTTCAGTTTTGTCGGTTTTCTCCCTCTGACCTGGTTTGGAGAAGCTGCGTTTCATCACCGGAATAACATGTAGAAGTAATGTTTTAAATATTCAGGTATGTATAAATTTCATGCCAAAACAACGGTTTCAGCCTTTGTCCGTTCAAATATAAATACAAATCCAATATCTGGTATTTGAAAATCCCGAACGGGAAAATTGAATCTTTTTTGGAAACAATGGAATATCAGGCAGGTATCCTTGAGAAGGTTGTTGGCGCGAGGCTGGAGGAGGGGCGGCTCGTCCGGAAGCATGGATGGTTTTGCGGGACGTGGGGGCTGTTGTTTTGGGTGGCCGTTGCCGGTTTTTCGGGGGGTTGTGCCGGCGGCAGTCATTTGCAACGGGCCAGGCAGGCTTTTCAGGCCGGGGATTATCAGCGGGCCATCGCCTATGCCGGCAAGGAGTCAGCCCCCGGCAGGGAGGCGGTAGCATCCCGGTTGCTGCTGGCTGATATTTACCATGAAATGGATTCAGCCCGGGCTGAGGTTGCCTGCCTGGAAGCGGCGGCAGCCCTGGATACAGGCCTTTCCCTGCTGTTTTACCGTTTGGCCGCAGCCTGTTACAGAACCGGTGACTACGACAAGGGTTTGGCTTACCTCCTCCGTTTTGATCCGGGCGGAAGCGGAACCCTGGCTTTGCGGGCCCGGCGGCTTGAGGAAAACCTCCGGTTTTGCATCCGGGCGGTGCAAAACCCGCTTCCTTTTTCTCCCGTCAGCCTCGGCAGCCGCGTGAACTCGGCTTACGACGAATATTGGCCCAGCTTTACTGTCGACGAAAACATGCTGGTATTCACCCGTTTGCTGCCTGCCGCAGAGCCGGGGCTACGCAAGCAGGAGGATTTTTATTTCTCGGTGAAGGATTCTCTCGGGTGGGGGACAGCCCTTCCCCTGTCCGAACTGAATACCCCTGGGAATGAGGGAGCCCAGACCCTTTCGGCCGACGGAAAACTGTTTTTTTATACCTTGTGCAACCATCCCGGCGGCTTTGGCAGTTGCGATATCTGGTATTCCAGACTGGTGCAGGGAAAGTGGACAACCCCCGCAAATGCAGGCCCCTTGCTCAACACACCCGGATGGGAAGGCCAGCCTTCCCTGTCGGCCGCGGGCGACCTGCTCTTTTTTTCTTCCGACCGCCCGGGAGGAAAGGGTAAAAAGGATATCTGGTTCGCCGAACTGGAGGGATGGACCCCTGCGGGGCACCCGGTATGGGGTGCTGTTGCGAATGCCGGCGACAGCATCAACAGCTACGGCGATGAAATCTCTCCTTTTCTCCATCCCGGCATGCGCGACCTTTATTTCAGCTCCGATTCCCGGCCCGGTTTTGGCGGTCTGGACCTCTTCCATGCACGGCAAAAGCCCGATGGCCAGTGGTCGCAACCCCGAAACCTGGGATACCCTGTCAATACACCCGGAAATGAGCAGGGACTGGTCATCGACCGCACGGGTGGGTATGGCTATTTCGCCACCGGCGGGATCCGCGACGGAAACATGGACCTCTACCGGTTCGAGACGGGGGAATCGTTCCGCCCGGCCCCTGTGACCTATGTCAAAGGAAGGGTTTCGAATGCCACGACCGGTGACCCCGTGTCAGCCCTCGTTGCGGTGACCGGCAGCGATCCGGCAGGCCGGACCGACATCCGTATCAGGGCCGACGAAAATGGCTTTTTCCTGACCCCGCTCCCCACCGGCCGCGATCTGATGTTCAGCGTAAAGGAAAAGGGATTTCTCTTTTATTCGGAACGGTTTCGTTTGAACACCGGCAGTTACGCCGAACCCCTGGAGCGAACCATCCAACTGTTCCCCGCCGAGCCGGGTAAAACGGTCAACCTGTACAACATCTTCTTTTCTACCGGCGAATATGCCATTTTGCCCGAATCTGAACCGGAATTGGGCATGGTTCTGCGGTTTCTCGCGGAAAATCCGGAACTGCCGGTGGAGATCGGCGGCCATACCGACAATGTGGGAACCCCGGAATTCAACCTCTCCCTGTCCGAAAGGCGGGCTCTGTCGGTCAGACAGTACCTGCTTGACAAAGGCATTGCACCGGAGCGTCTGGCAGCCAGGGGTTACGGAATGGACCAGCCGGTGGCTTCGAACGATTCGGAGGAGGGGCGCGCGAAAAACCGCAGAACCACCCTGCTCATCACCGGATTACCGGCGCAATCACCCGGCGAGGTTCAGCCGTGACAATGAGAAGCCGGTTGTTCCCTGCCTTTACCTGATTCTCCAGATCTTGTCGTCGGCCTCCATGTATTCTGGAAGGGCAGCGGAACCATACCAGCGGTACAACTCATAATCCAGAAGCCCGCCCCGGATGGCGGGATCGGTCTTCAATACCTCCGGAACTTCCTCAATGGGCAGATCCAGAATGAATATCCCACGGTAGGTACGCTCATTTTTTTCAAGCGGCCCGGCCACTATCAGCTTTTTCTCTTCGGCAAGTCGTCCGATGTTGGCCATGTGGCCTGTGAAACAGCTGTCGACGAATGCCTTGCCGGCTGTTTGGTTGGGTCCTGTTTTGAGCACTGCCAGAACATAGTATTTCATTCCGTTGTCGGGCGCATGGTGCTTTCCGGCCAGCACCGGATCGTATCGGGGATTCAGGGTCTGTCCGCTTACAGCCAGTGCTGAAAATGCCAGAAACAGGCCTGACATAAACCATTTTTTCATTGGATCCGCTTTTTGTTTCATACGATAAACACATGAAATACCCTTCTGGTTCACCATGGAACCATGGCGTGATTCATGCCTGCCTTTTCCGCGGTGGTGAAATCACTCCGGTGGTCTCACGTTTGGGTGCGGTTCCTGCCCCGGGTGCCCCGGACCCGCCAAAGATATGTGGCGCCCTGACAGGGCAGCCTGACTTTCATATGTTACGCCCGAGGAACATGCACGCCCCGGGTATTTCTGCAGCCTGATCGGAATCAGATATGAAATATTCCGCTGCCTTTTTTTAACCTGCTAAACATCGATATATTAAATTTGTCCTTCCATGCTGATCCGGCGGCTCCCATTCCGGAAATTTGCCGTTAATTCGACCTGTCCTTCCCATGGGGCAAAAGTATATTGGCTGAATGAACCTGGTTTCTGTTTTTTTCTGGATCCTGGTTGCCGGAATGGCGCTGCTTCCCTTCCTGAAAGGCAAGGGGCAGAAGTGGGCAATGGTGACGGTCATGCTTTCGCTGGCCTTGTTGTCAGCCCTGCCTGCAGTAGAGGCGCTTACGGGAAAGAGCAGCGAATGGGTTTATCCTGGCAATGCGATCACCGGTCCGGTGCCTTTGCGGCTGGATGCACTGTCGGGCTGGTTCATCCTGATTATCAGTTTTCTGTTTCTTACGGGACTGTTTTACGGGTTTTATTATCTGAAGCCCCATGCTGCGCGTCACCGGAACCTGACCTTTCACTACATGGCCTACCTGTTGCTGTACGGTTCGCTCACCAGCCTGTGTGTGGTGCAGAACAGCCTGGTTTTCCTGACTGTCTGGGAGGTGATGACCCTGGCGGCCCTGGCCGTGGTTATCTTTGAACACGAGAAGGAGGCGACAGTACAGGCGGGCATCAATTTCCTCATTCAATCGCATGTTTCGGTGCTTTTCCTTACGGCCGGCTTTCTGTGGGCGGCCATCCGGTCGGGGAGCTACGATTTTGCCGGCATGGCCCGGGCGACCGCCGGCAGTCCTGAAGCCGTACCTGTAATGCTGATGCTTTGTCTTTTCACCGGCTTCGGCATCAAGGCGGGATTTGTCCCGTTCCACACCTGGCTGCCTTATGCCCATCCCGCGGCACCAGCCCACATTTCGGGAATTATGTCAGGGATCATCATTAAGGCCGGCATTTTCGGTATCCTCCGGATGCTGATGGTTATTCCTGCCGACTATACGACCCTCGGATATATCATCCTTGCAGTGGCCTCTGCTTCCGGACTTTACGGGGTGATGCTGGCCATCGTGCAGCACAACCTTAAAAAACTGCTGGCCTACCACAGTGTGGAAAACATAGGCATCATCGGCATCGGCATCGGCATCGGCTGTATAGGCCTGGGCAACGGAAACCAAACGATGGCGATGCTCGGATTTGCCGGTGCGTTGCTCCACACCCTGAACCATGCCCTGTTCAAATCGCTGCTTTTTTATGCGGCAGGTATTGTATACCGGTCCGCCCATACCCTGGATACCGGTCATTTGGGGGGTCTCATCAAAAAGATGCCCCAAACGGCGGCGTTGTTTCTGGTGGCAGCCATTGCCATATCCGGCATCCCTCCCTTCAATGGTTTCATCTCTGAGTTTATTCTCTATACCGGCTTGTACCAGTGGCTCATCAATGCTTCCCTGCTCCCCTCCATGGCGGCCCTGATCGTGATACTGGCGCTGGTGCTGACCGGAGGCCTGGCCCTGCTTTGTTTTACCAAAGCCTTCGGTATTGTTTTTCTGGGAAGTGCCCGGAAGGTATCCGGCCATGAAATTGCCGAACCCGGTTTCCGGCAGCTTATCCCGCTTTATCTGACTGCCCTTTTGATTGCGCTGATCGGGGTTTTCCCGCAGTTCTTCTTCGGGGTGACCCTGGCGCCTGCCCGTTTGCTGGCTGGCACCGCGGCACCCGGTACGATTTCTCCCGGCAGGGATTTTACGGACCTGCTCCAAACCGTCAGCCTGGCCATGTGGGGACTGATTTTTCTTTCAGGTCTTCTTTTTTTCATCCGTAAGCTTGCACTCCGGAATCGGACGCTTTCGGTGGGGCCCACCTGGGGATGCGGATATGGGGCACCCAATCCGAAAATGCAATACACTGCCGCTTCCTTTGTGCGCAGTTACCGGAAACTGAACAGCCCCCTGCTGCTTTTTTCGCAGAAAAAGAAGGAGATCGACACCCTCTTCCCCGAACATGCAGCCTATGAGTCGCATGCCGGCGATAAGATCGAGAAATGGCTGATAGATAAGCCACTGCAGGCACTGAAAGCATTCCTGGGGCGGTTTCTCTTTTTTCAGAATGGCCGTCTGCAATCCTATCTCCTGTACGGGATCCTGTATGTACTGCTCCTGATCCTCGTGCCGCTGGTCATTGATAAACTGAAGGTTTTTGCGGGCATATTAACAAAATGGCAGCCATGATGAGCCTGGTTCTGATTCTGACGGCGGCGCTTTTCTTCACGGGCGTGATAAACCGCACCAAAAGCATTTTTTCTGGCCGGAAAGGTCCGGGGATCTTCCAGCCCCTGAAGGATGTGGTCCGTCTTTTCCGGAAGGGCTCCGTTACCAGTGAAACCACCAGCTGGGTATTTCAGGTGGCTCCCACGCTGTATCTGGCTTCGGTGGTGATGGCCTCCCTGGTGGTCCCCTTCGGGCAGTCGACGGGTGTTCTCAGCTTCAGCGGCGATTTCATTTTTTTCGCCTACATGCTGGCGTTGGGGAGGTTTTTCCTCATCCTGGCGGCTCTCGATACGGGCAGCAGTTTTGAAGGGATGGGGGCCAGCCGCGAAGCGCTCTATTCCATGTTTGCCGAGCCTGCTTTCTTCATCCTCTTGGGTTCCCTGTCGCTGCTTACCGGTTTTACCTCGTTCCGGGAGATCTTTGCCGCTTTCCACCTGGGTTCCCCCATCAGTTATGCCCTGGCCCTTCTGGCCGCCTTTGTCCTGGGCATGATCATGATGATAGAAAACAGCCGGATGCCCGTTGACGACCCGAAAACCCACCTGGAGCTCACCATGGTCCATGAGGTGATGATCCTCGATTACAGCGGTTTCGACCTTGGGCTGATCCTGAGTGCCGGAATGCTCAAATTCGCCCTCTATGGTGCCCTGATCGTCAATCTTTTCATTGGCGTCTTTCCCTGGGCGTATGCCATTCCTGCCTTTTTTCTGATACAGGGCGGGGCCGCGGTGGTCACCGGGGGCATTGAATCGTTCATGGCCCGTTTCCGGATGAGCCACAACGCACAGTACATCCTGGTGCTTTCCTCCGTCAGCCTGCTCATCTTTTTCGGAACCCTTCTGATGCTCGGAAAACTGGTCTGAAAACCACCTTCTGCGGATTATGATCAACATCGTACTGATAACTTTCCTGATCACCCTCTTTTATGTGGTCATCGCCAACCGGCTGCTCACCTATGTGAAGGTGCTGGCATTTCAGGGAGTGCTGCTTTTTATGGCCGCCTTCATCCAGCTGAACGAAATCAGCACCCTGAACCTGGTGCTGATCCTGATGGAAACCATTTTCTTCAAATCGGTGGCCGTACCCCTGGTGCTGGCCTATCTGCTGAAACGCAACCAGATCACCCGGGAGGCGGAACCCTTTCTCCCCAACTTCTGGTCGCTGGTTCTGGTAACAGTACTGATTGTGGGAACCATCGTCCTGGTAAGCGGTATCCGCGATTCACGGCTGGATAAGATATTTTTTGTGGTGGCTCTTTCGGCTCTCCTTACCGGGGTGTTTATCATCATCACCCGGCGGAAAATCATCACCCACCTGATGGGCTACCTGATCATCGAAAACGGCGTGTTTATCCTGTCGCTGGCCCTGGGAAGCGAAATGACCATGCTGGTAAACATCGGAATCATGATGGATATTTTCGTGAGTGTGCTCGTGCTGGGGATTTTTGCCAACCGCATCGGGGATACTTTCGAGGAGATGAGCGTGGATAACCTGACCAATCTGAAAGACTGACCTGCTATGTTCCTCTTTTATCTGATTGCAGTTGTTCTTCTCAGCGCCGGCATGACGGTTGTCCGGAACCGGCAGGCATCCGCCCTGCTGGTGCTTCTGTTTCTTGGTCTGCAGACTTTACTGCCCGTTTATGGTTATTACCATATGGGCCAGCCGGAGGCAGGGGGTTATTTCAGGTTTGATCCGCCGGGAATTCTTTTCCTTGGCATTCTGACCCTGTTGAGCTATACCACCCTGTTTCACAGCAGCCTTTATTTGCGCCACCGGCAGGACAGCGATCGGAGCCGGAGGCTATACCTGGCCGCCCTGATGCTACTGATCGGAGCCATGACCAGCGTCTACCTGGCAGCTTCGTTGGGGATCCTCTGGGTGGTTGTGGAACTGACCACCCTGAGTGTGGCGGCCCTGATTTACCATGAGCGTTCCCACCTGGCCCTGGAAGCTACCTGGAAGTATGTATTCATCTGTACCATTGGGATTACCTTTGCCTTTGCCGGGATCGTCTTTTTAAGCAAGGCACTCCGGGAATCGGGATCAGTCAACCTTTCTTTCACCGACATTCCCGCCCATCTGCAACAGGCCGACAGCGCCTGGCTGAAACTGGCCTTTATCTTCATGCTGGTAGGCTTCAGCACCAAAATGGGGTTGTTCCCGATGCATACCATTACCGTGGATGCCCATACGGTGGCACCTCCCCCCATCAGCGCCTTTATCTCCACAACCCTGATGAATGCCGGTTTTGTGGCTATCTTCAGGACCTACTCGCTGATCGCCCACACGGCCATTCTTCCCTGGATGAACCAGGTTTTGCTCTGGAGCGGTATGCTTTCCGTTTTTGTTTCCGCGGTCTATATTCTGAAGGCTACCCACCTGAAAAGGATGTTCGCCTATTCGAGTCTCGAGCACATGGGCATCACCGCCGTGGGGCTGGCCATGGGGGGGATCGGCATTTTTGCCGCCCTGCTGCACATCACGCTCCATTCGTTTGTCAAAGCCGCTGTTTTTTACCAGATCGACCAGGTTCACAGGGTATATCATACCTACCTGATCGGTAATACCGGAGGCTATTTCAGACGCAACTTTGCGGGAGCCTGGGTCATTCTGCTGGTTTTTGTAAGCATCACCGCGATCCCGCCGTCGGGTATGTTCGTAAGTGAAATCCTGGTGTTCAGGTCGATGCTGGAAGCCCGGGAGGTAATCGCCCTGGTTGTCCTGCTGCTGCTGCTCACCCTGATCCTCTATGCATTGGGCAAAAACCTGATGTCGATGTTGTTCTCCCGTCCGGGAATGGAGGCAATCCCCGGCGGTACGGCCATATCCCCCTGGGAATCGGCCACCCAGATTGTGCTGCTGGCCCTGGCCATGTACCTGGGATTTAACCCGCCTCCCTTGTTGGCGGGGCTGATTCGCGACACCATTGCCTTATTACCCTGAAACGATGGATTACCTGTCCCTGAAAAATTGCCAGTCCGTTCCGCTGAACACCATTCCGGAGCACCCGTACGAATCATTCTTCGGGTTGAACACGGGGCTGCTGGAAGGCCATCCGGAAAGGCATTGCGTCAGTTACTACGGGATCGCCAGCGACAGGGAGGTGCGGCTGATCTGTTGCATTGCCGACGACCAGGAGCATCGGGTGTATGTCTCCGCCTGCCGGGTGGAGCGGGAAAAACCGGTAAAGGCTTTTTCGAGCCGCGTTTTGAGTTTTGAACGGTTTGAAAGGGAAATCCATGAGAACACCGGTTTGCCTTACAGCGACCATCCCTGGCTGAAGCCGGTACGGTATCCCTTCGACCGTGCAGACCAATCCCTGTCCATCGGCGGTTATCCCTTTTTCTCGATCGACAGCGACGAATTGCACGAGGTGGGAGTGGGGCCGATCCATGCGGGGGTGATTGAGCCGGGTCATTTCCGGTTTATCTGCAAGGGGGAGCAGATATTACACCTTGAGATCCAACTGGGTTACCAGCACCGGGGAGTGGAGGCTTTGTTTCTGAAGAAGAAAAGGCTTCCGGAGCGCGTTTTACTGGCGGAGGGCATTGCAGGGGATACGGTGACCGGGCATGCGGCCGCCTTTTCCGCTTTGTGGGAATCGCTGTCGGGAGCCGGCATTTCCACCGCTGTCCAGTTCAGCAGGACAGTAGCCCTGGAACTGGAGCGTATGGCCGTCCATACCGGCGACCTGAGCGCCCTGTGCACCGATGTGGCCTATCAGCTGGGGAGCGCCGTTTTCGGGCGCCTGCGTACTCCCCTGGTGAATTTTTTCCAGGAGTGGTGTGGCAACCGGCTGGCCAAAGGGCTTACCCGCCCTGGCCCAAATCCCTTTCCTTTCACCGAAGCGCTGGCCCGGCGGCTGCGGGAGATACTGGTACTTTATGAGCGCGATTTTGAGGAAATGTGCCATGCCCTGTTCAGGCTTCCGAGTGCCCTGTCGAGGTTCGAACGGACCGGAGCGCTCTCATATGGTGATGTCCTTTCAATCGGGGCGGTGGGCATGGCCGCAAGGATGAGCGGGCTTAACCGGGATATCAGGATGTCGCATCCCTCTCTCCTGTATGGCACCCTGGGCCACCAGCCGGTGGTCAAGCATCATGGCGACGTTTACTCCCGTCTGCAGATCCGGAGGGAGGAGATCAGACAATCGATGCAATATCTTCGTCAACTGACGGAAAACGTGCCCGGCCTCTCCGCCGTTGCGCCCCTGGCCGGCTCCCTGCAACCCGGCATGTTCGCGCTGTCGCTGGTGGAGGGCTGGCGCGGTGAAATCTGCCATTGCGCCCTGACCGATTCCCAAGGTGACCTTCTCCATTACAAAATCAAGGATCCGTCGTTCCACAACTGGATGGCCCTGGCCCTGGCGGTACGGAACAACGAGATCTCCGATTTCCCGGTATGCAACAAGAGTTTCAACCTCTCTTACTGCGGACATGACCTTTGATTGCCTGAAGAACCATTTGCCAACAAACGCACGGGAACATGTTAGATATTATAAGAATACTTTTTCACCAGGGGAAGCAATTCATTCCCGATGTGACCACCGCTGAAGTACCGGGCATTTTCCGCGGAAGGCCGGTGATCAGCCGGGAGCCGGTTGACGGGGCAGCACTGGCCGCCCTGTGCCCCACCGGTGCCATCGGCACCGGTCCGGTATCGATCGATCTGGGAAAATGCGCCTTTTGCGGTGAATGCGCACGCCTGTTCCCGCAGAAGATCCGATTCACCAGGGACTACAGGCTTTCCTCAAACCAGCGCGAAGGACTCGTGGTGAGCGAAGGGGAGGAGAAACCTATAACGGTTGACCGGGCACTTGTCAGAAAGGAAATACGCCGTGTCATGGGTAAGTCGCTCAAGCTGCGCCAGGTCTCGGCCGGTGGCGACAACAGTGCGGAGTGGGAACTGAACGCTGCCAACAATGTCCAGTTTGATATGAGCCGGTTTGGGATCGAATTCGTGGCATCGCCGCGCCATGCAGACGGAATCCTGATAACCGGGCCCCTTACCGCCAACATGGCCGGTCCGTTGCAGCTCTGTTACGATGCGGTCCCTGAACCCAAAATTGTCGTGCTGGCGGGAACCGATGCCATCAGCGGCGGCATTTTCACGGAATCTGCGGCCCTTGACAGACGGTTTCCGGATAATCACCCCGTGGATCTTTACATTGCGGGCAACCCGCCTCATCCGCTGACCGTTATCAACGGTCTTCTGGATCTGACCGGAAAATAACGGATGACTTCCTTCTGACCTTTTCAGTTTTACTCAAAAAATCAGGATATGGAAAGCAGCAACTTCAGGCTCATGCATCCCCGGGACCAGATCATTCTGGTTATCGCTCGGATATACCGGAACGGTCTGACAACCACTTCCGGGGGAAATCTAAGTATCCTCGACGAAGAGGGCAATATCTGGATAACCCCTGCTTCGGTCGACAAAGGATCGCTGACGCCCCGCGACATCATGTGCATAAGGCCGGGCGGAGCCGTTGAAGGACCTCACCGGCCCAGTTCCGAACTCCCCTTTCACAAGGCGGTGTATGATATCAGACCCGACATCAGGGCGGTGGTACATGCCCATCCGCCGGCGCTGGTTTCCTTCAGCATCTGCCGCCAGGTCCCCGACACACGGATCATACCGCAGGCCCGCCAGGTGTGCGGGCCGATCGGATTCGCACCCTATTCGCTGCCGGGGAGCGCCGAGCTGGGAAGCGCCATCGCGGCAGAATTCGGCAGGGGTTACCATTCGGTGATCATGGAAAACCATGGCACCGTGGTGGGAGGCGCCAATCTGATAGAAGCCTACGAGCGATTTGAAGCCATGGAGTTCTGCGCCAGAACACTTATCAACTCCAGGGCGCTGGGCGAAGCCGAGTTTCTGAACAACGAGCAGCTGGATGCTTTTGAAAGACAGGTTCCCCATGATGTTCCGGAACTGGAGGAGGTGATCGCGGCGTCGGACGAAAAGGAAATCCGCACCGCCATTGTCAGGATGGTGAGACGGGCCTGCGACCAGGGACTGATGATGAGTACCTACGGCACCGCTTCCGTGCGCTGGAGGGGCGACGATTTCCTGATCACCAAAACCAATGTGACCCGCTGGAACATCGGACTGGATGACATTGTCCAGATCAGGGACGGAAAACGGGAACCCGGGAAAGTGCCCAGCCGCTCCCTGTGGCTGCACAGGGAAATATACCGGAAAAACCCCCCTGTGAATGCCATCATCATGACCCAGTCTCCCTATCTGATGGCTTTCGGGTCGACCCACGTGACCATGGATGTGAAGACCATCCCCGAAAGCTGGATCTTTCTTCAGGACATGCCCAATCTGCCCTTCGGTTCGCAATTTGCCGGTAAAACCGATATCCCCGATCTTTTCTCCCGGAAAGTGGCCGCCCTGCTGGTGAACAACGATGCGGTGATCGTGACGGGAAACAGTCTGCTTCAGGCATTCGACCGCTTGGAGGTAGCCGAATTTTCGGCCAAATCGCTTTGTATGGGGAAAGCCATCGGAGAGTTCTATCCCATTGGCGACAAGGAAATTGAGGCGCTGAAGAAGGCCTTTTTCTGATCAGCCTGCCATCTGGAAAACCAGCTCCGCAATGCCGGCGATCTCATGGGCTTTTCCTGTCCTGATCCGGATGGTGAGTTTCCCGTCGTCCACCCTGACAATCCTTTCCGGGGTCCAGACACTCTCCCCGGCCTTGAGAATATAGGTGCCGGAAGCTACCCCCTCAAATTCCACCTGCTGCCAGGAGGGTGCCAGGCAGTCGCCCACCCTCGCCCTGATGCGGTAAATGCCGGTGCGTACGCTGATGTCAAAATCATACCAGCCGTCGGGATTGCTGCACTGCGCGGGCTCCCCTTCAAAGAGGGTCTTTGAGAGGCGGGCGTTGCTTCCCTGCCTGGAAAATACCCCTTCCACCTTGTCGGCGGTATTCCATTTTCCCAGGTTCCAGCCCGTGCCCAGGTGATCCTCAAAAGCCGACAGGTTTTTTTCATTCCCCTGTGCTCCGGCCGCCCTGCCGAAATATAACTGTCCCTTGGTAAAATAAAGCTTGGCAACCGGCTGGCCGCCGTAATACAATTCAAGCAGCTGGGGAAAAAAATTAACCAGATTGTCATGGGCTGTGGCAGGATCCGGAGGCCCGTCCGACCTGACAACCGCCAGGTGAAGGTTTTCCCAGTTGCCCTCCCCCCAGATGTAGCCCAGGGGATCGCCCGTTTCGATCTTCTGGTTCCTGTTGACAAACACATATTTGTCGAAAAGATTGCTGTAGACATAATAGATGCCCGGCGATGAGTTGCTTTCGATGCACAGGGATGCCTTGGGCTGGTAACTGCCCGGGAGAAGGGTTTCCACCCATGCCACCCGGCCGCTTTCCATGGCCAGCACTGGGAACCTGGCCGATCCCCGGGCCCCGGGCATGTCAAGGGCTATTCCCGCAAAAACCCGGGAACCTGCGCCCGATACGGCCCCCTTATAGGAAAACATGTAGCTGTCCTCGTTGTTTTTCCAGATGTAGCCCCCGCTGAAGGAGACGGGAAATGAAAACCGGTAGGGGTCCAGCAGCGGTTCCGTGGCTTTGCAGAGTGCCACCAGCGCATCGCCCGTAAGAAGACCATGCTGCAGACCGTTCTCCGCCAGCGCCTTCACATTCCGGTTGGAAGCGATGAAAAGCTTGAGATTTCCCTTCTGAAATGCAGGGGAGCGGTAGCTCACCTTCAGCCACAGGGTGTCTTCGTCGATCCGCAGCTGGTTCCAATGATTGCGAACCGATATCAACTCCACCACGCTGCCCTCGAAGGCCAGGGTGTCTCCGATATGCAGGTTTGCATAGGTCGTATTCCCCCAGATGAACCTCTCCTGCGCCCTTGCATGCCCGTTTACGGTCATAAAAAGCAGCAGACCTGACAATGCAATGATCCGGTATGCCATCCTTTTTTAAACTGATGCAAAGGTAATCAATGATTGCAATTTCATGGCCGCCGATCTGCAATGGCTGCGTCTGCCGGCCGAAAACCCGCTCCGGCAGGCGCACTCCTCCCCGGTAAAAAACGATCCGGGCTTTCCGGAAGGTTCTGCTGTAAGAAGTGCTGCAAGAACCTGCAGGACAGTTCTGGAACGATGTCCGGGGGAAATGGCCGCTGCCGGCGCAGGAACATGGAACCGGGACGTTCCCCGCGGATCAGATCTTTGATTTCACGGAAAACCTGAAAAGGGTGGTCGATCGAAGGGTATCTCCGGGGAGCAGCAGGGTGGAGGGGAAGCCGGGTTGGTTGGGCGAATCGGGGAAATGCTGGGTTTCAAGACAGAATCCGCTACGGGGTCCGTAAGTTACCCCGCTTTTCCCGGTTTCCCTGCCGTTGAGGTAGTTGCCGGTATAGAGCTGAACCCCCGGTTCGGTGGTGAACACCTCCAGGTACCTTCCGCTTTCCGGTTCATATACGCCGGCGGCAAAACCCAGCTTGCCCCTCTCCTTGTCGAGGACATAATTGAAGTCATACCCCCTGGCAATGGACAGCTGGGGATGGTCAGCCCCGATCTGTTCCCCGAAAGGGCGGGGAAGGGTAAAGTCGAGGGGAGTGCCGGCAATGTCCAGGTGCTCCCCTGTGGGTATCATAAAGGAGTCGACGGGGGTTATCTTCCGTGCATTGATAACGGCTTTATGGTCGAGGATGGTTCCGTTGCCTTCGCCCCGCAGGTTGAAGTAGCTGTGGTTGGTGAGGTTGATGTGGGTTGGCTTGTCGCTGACAGCACTGTAATCAAGCTGCAGTTCGTTGTTGTCGGTAAGGGTGAAAAGCAGGGCGACCGTTTTATTTCCGGGGAAGCCCCATTCCCCGTCGGAACTGGAGAGGGTCATCCTGACGGACTGGTCTCCGGGGACAGCCTCCCATACCTGCCTGTAAAAGCTATTGGGCCCCGAATGGATGCAGTTTTTTCCGTTGTTGACCGGGAGGCGGTATTCGGTGCCGCCGAGGTTGAAACGGCCGTTGGCGATCCGGTTGGCATAGGGTCCGATGGTTGATCCGTGGCTCGGATTGTTGGTCCGGTATGCTCCGACCGAAGAAAATCCAAGCACTACGTCGGCGTATTCCCCTCTCCGGTCGGGTACGCAGACCGATACGATGCGGGCCCCGTAGTTGGTAAGGGCTACCGTCATCCCGTTCCTGTTGGCAAGGACAAAAAGATCGGTACGCTCCCTCCCATACCCGGATTGAAAGGCCTCTGCCTTCAGCTTGAGGCCATTCTCCCCACCGGGTTGCAGGCAACTTCCGGCGAGGAGTAACAGAAGAATAGCAGGGATTGTCTTCATGGATGGAATGGCGCGCCAATGCCGGGGAATGCTATTTCAGCCGCTCCCGGAGCATCACAAACTCCCGGGTAAGTTCTGCTGGAAGCCGGTCGCCGAATTTGGCATAATGTTCTTCGATAAGTTCGCATTCACGCAGCCATAGTTCCTTGTCGACCCTGAGCAGTTCGCCGAGGTGGGGCGCCACCGGTTCGATCCCCTGCAGGTTGATATCTGCTGGTTCCGGAAGGAATCCGATGGGCGATCCGACAGCCTCCACGCTGTTGTTGCAGCGGTTGAAGATCCATTCGAGCACCCGGATGTTCTCCCCGTAGCCGGGCCACAGCCATTTTCCTTCCGGATTTTTACGGAACCAGTTGACGTTGAATATTTTGGGAAGTTTTTCGCTGTCCGGGGCTTTGGCACCGGTTTCGATCCAGTGGTGAAAGTAATCGCCCATGTGGTAGCCGCAGAAAGGAAGCATGGCAAAGGGATCCCGGCGCACGCCGGCTTTCAGGCCTATGGCGGCGGCGGTGACCTCTGATCCGGCGATGGATCCAAGGAATACGCCATGGTTCCAGTTGAAGGATTGGAATACCAGGGGCAGGGTGGAAGGCCGGCGCCCGCCGAACAAAATGGCCGAAATGGGCACCCCTGCCGGGTTTTCCCAGTCGGGGTCGATGGCCGGGCACTGACTGGCCGGCGCCGTAAAGCGGGCGTTCGGGTGGGCGACGGGTTCTCCCGAGGCCGGGTCGTGCAGTTTATTTTTCCAGTTGATGGTACCCTCCGGACATTCCGTGCCGATCCCTTCCCACCAGACATCCCCGTCGGGTGTCAAGCCCACGTTGGTGAAAATGGAATTTTCACGCATGCTCAGCATGGCGTTGGGATTGGTGTCCATGGAGGTCATTGGCGCGACACCGAAGAATCCGGCTTCGGGGTTGATGGCATAGAGCCGTCCGTCGGCGCCGAATTTCATCCAGGCGATGTCATCGCCCACCGTTTCGACCTTCCATCCGGGAAGGGTGGGGATCAGCATGGCCAGGTTGGTCTTGCCGCAGGCACTGGGAAAGGCGGCGGCGAAATATTTCTTTTCTCCGGCCGGATTGGTGACCCCCATGATCAGCATGTGCTCTGCCATCCAGCCTTCCTGTTTCGCCATGTAGGAGGCGATGCGCAGGGCGAAGCATTTCTTGCCCAGCAGGGCATTTCCGCCGTAGCCCGAACCATACGACCAGATCTCGCCGGTTTCCGGGAAATGAGAGATGTATTTCTGCTCCATGGGTGCGCAGGGCCAGGCCACATCGGATTGTCCCGGAGACAGGGGAGCCCCCACGGAATGCATGCAGGGCACAAATGAGCCGGTTTCACCCAGCAGGTCAAGCACCGCCCGCCCCATACGGGTCATGATCCGCATGTTGACCACCACATAGGGCGAATCGGTGATTTCCACGCCGATGTGCGCTATGTCTGACCCCAGCGGCCCCATGCTGTAGGGAATGACGTAGAGTGTCCTTCCTCTCATGCAACCCTTATAAAGCCCCCGCAGGGTTTCCTTCATGGCGGCAGGATCCCGCCAGTTGTTCGTCGGACCGGCATCCTCCTGTCTCAGGGTGCAAATGTAGGTGCGGTCTTCCACCCGGGCTACATCCGAAGGATCGCTCTGGAAATAGTAACTGCCCGGCCGTTTTTTATCGTCTAGTTTTACCGCCGCCCCGGTTGAGACTGCCAGCCTGAGCAACGCCTCGTTTTCCTCTTCCGATCCGTCGCACCAATGGATGGAATCAGGCTCGCACCATGCCGCCCACTCACCGACCCATGCTTTCAAAACCTTGTTATTTGTCATACCCGCTTTTTTTGAAGTGATTTGTTTGCTTCCCTCCCGTAGTAAACCTTCCCTTCCCTGCAAAGATAATCCAATATGCACAGGTTCCCTGCCGGTGGCTGAAAGCGCGGGGATTCGTTAAATCAAGGTTAATAGCCCATGCAGCCTTCCCACCTAAGACCTGGGATGGAACTGCTGAACCGTGCTGCGAAGGTAATCCCTGTCGAGGTGGGTATATATTTCGGTGGTGAGGATGGATTCATGGCCCAGCATTTCCTGTACCGCCCGCAGATCGGCTCCCCCGTTGACCAGATGGGTGGCAAAGGAATGACGCAGGGTATGCGGACTGATGTTCCGGGTGATCCCGGCTTTCTCGGCAACCCCCTTGATGATCGTGAAGATCATCACCCGGCTGAGCTTTTTCCCTCGTCGGTTCAGGAACACTATGTTCGAACTCTCCTTGTTTCCGGCCTGCTCCACACGAAAAACCTCCATGTATTTGGTGATCTCATCCCGGGCCCGCTGGCTGATGGGCACCAGCCGCTCCTTTTCCCCTTTTCCCTCTATCTTGATGAATCCCTGGTCAAAAAACAGGTTGCTGAGCTTGAGGTTAACCAGTTCGGTCACCCGCAACCCGCAACTGTACAGTGTTTCCAGAATAGCCCTGTTGCGTTGCCCCTCCGGTTTCGACAAATCCACCGACCCGATCATCCGGTCAATCTCTTCCACCGACAGAACCTCGGGCAGCTTCCTCCCGATTCTGGGCGATTCCAGCAAAACCGTCGGATCGTTCGAAATCTTCTCCTCCACCATCAGATACCTGAAAAAAGATTTGATCCCGGACAGAGTCCGGGCCTGGGTCCGCGGGCTCACCCCCTTTTCACCCAGCCAGACCGTGAACCGTTTCAAATGCTGTAACCTTACCTTCTCGGGCGGTATCTTTTTGGTCTCTATCTCCAGAAAAGAGGTGAACTTGTTGATGTCGTTGATGTAGGCGGCAACGGAATTCTGCGACAAGGACTTTTCGATCCGCAGAAAGTTCTCGAATCCCTTTTTACTTTCCGACCATTTCATTTGATAGTTTATTTTGGTTTACCAGGTTAGTTTCAGCATTTGTTCTCCGGGTGCGGGGTGACAGGATCACTTTTCATTTCTCCCGGCAGGATTCTCCTGCCTCAGGTTCATCACCTTCCCTTTTTCAGTCTTCCCGTATAGATCAGAATTTTCAGGGAGGTGCCGGTTGCCGGCTTCCTTCAGACCATTATGAGATTGATTTACAAATTCTTTTTGTTTGTCCCTGTCAAAGCGGGTATCACTGAATCCCGTAAAATTGTAATTGCCATGTGAATAATCTGCCGTTGCATTCCGCAAGCGTCTGATCATAAACAAAAATTAGTATGAAGTTAAATAAAAAAATCGGTTTTTCATGAAATACCCGTGTAATTGTTTTGCTCCCACCTTGTTGACTAGCCACATGGGCAAACCATCTGTTTCACGGAATTTCCGCGGCAACCCGACGGTTTGAAGCAATAACCAAAAAATCCGCTATCTTTAAAGCCATGAACCTGCTGATCATAAACGGTCCCAATCTTAACCTGCTGGGGCTCCGGGAAAAGAGCATCTACGGAAAAGAGTCTTTCGGCGATTATCTGGAGGAATTGAAGCGCGAATTTGCCGGTCATACGCTGACCTATTTCCAATCGAACATCGAGGGGGAAATTGTCGGTAAGATTCAGGAATTCGGATTTTCGGCCGACGGGATCGTTCTGAACGCCGGGGCTTACACCCACACGTCGGTAGCCATCCGGGATGCCATTGCAGCCGTCACCACGCCGGTGGTGGAGGTGCACATTTCCAACACCCTGTCGCGCGAGGAATTCCGGCATCGTTCGTTGATCGGAGCCGTCTGCCTGGGTTGCATCATGGGGTTTGGCCTGGCCTCCTACCGGCTGGCACTCCGGTATTTCACCGACACGCATTACAGAACGGAACAAGAGCCCTGAGCTGGATGTGCAACCAGAATATCCGGAACTGCTGGTCCGGGTCTTCTCAGCGGAAGTCAACCACCTCGACTCCCTTGTGCAGGGCGGCATTGAATACAAACTCGGTGTCGGAAACGGGAAGATTGGTTTTCAGGTCGTCCACGTAAATACCGTACTGGTTGCCCTCCTTGCCGTGGGTGATCAGCGAACTGACCAGCAGTCGTGCCTTGTCAATATTCACTGTCAGTTTCGTGAAGTCTTTTGTTTTATCGGTGGGAAAAAGATCGACGGTGGCGATGGTTTTCCCGTTGATGTTTTTTTCCCCGACGAATTGGTACAGGTACCCCTCCTGGTAAATATTGAAGATGGCGGTAGGATCGATGCTTCCCTCCTCCAGATCGCCGGCATGGGTGACCGTCACCTGTTGTGCCTCTTCCATGTAATTCCAAACGCTTTTCCCGTCTGAGAAAATCTGCATGCCCATGCCGGGCAGCTTCACCTGGTATTTGCTCCCTTTGAGCAGCAACGATCCGGAATTTTTTTCCCGGATATTCATTTTGGGGTTGTCCATGGTAAAGGTGAAGCTGGCGGAAAGGGTCTGGAAAGACTGCATTTTTTTGCTGGTCTCCTCCAGAAGGGTGCGGGCTTTCTGGTCGTTCTGGGCGCAAAGCGGCAGGGCCAGGGCCACGAAAAGGGTCAATGCTGTTGTTCTCATTTTTATATTCAGATTTCTGCCAGGGTTACTGCCTGTTTTGGTTCAGAGGTTCTTCAATAACTGTTCCAAACTGTACTCATCCTGGATGTATACCTGGCGGGGTTTGCTGCCTTCGCCCTGGCCGACGATCCCGGCCTTTTCAAGCTGGTCCATGATGCGGCCGGCGCGGTTGTATCCAATGGCCAGTTTACGCTGGATCATGGAGGTGGATCCCAGCTGGTTCAGCACCACCAGCCGCGCGGCATCGTCGAAGAGCTCATCTTTTTCAGAAAGGTCCGATTCGGCGGTTCCCTCCTCGCCGTCGGTTTCAACCTCAGGCAACGCAAAAGCGGTGGGGTATCCCCTTTGTTCGCCGATGAATTTACACAGTCTTTCCACCTCGGGGGTGTCCATGAAGGCGCACTGGACCCGCGTCATGGTGCCGGCGGCCGAAATCAGCATGTCTCCCTTTCCGATCAGCTGGTTGGCGCCCGGTGTATCGAGAATCGTCCTGGAGTCGATCATGGAAGCCACCTTGAAGGCGATCCGGGTCGGGAAATTGGCCTTGATGGTGCCGGTGATGATGTTGGTGGAAGGCCTCTGGGTGGCGATGATCATATGGATGCCCACCGCCCTCGCCAGCTGCGCGATCCGCGTCAGGGGGATTTCTATTTCCTTGCCGGCCGTCATGATCAGGTCGGCAAATTCGTCCACCACCACCACAATGTAGGGCAGAAAACGGTGTCCCTTTTCCGGATTCAGCCTCCGGTGTACAAACTTTTCGTTGTATTCCTTCACATTCCGCGAGTGGGCCTTCTTGAGCAGGTCGTACCGGCTGCTCATCTCCGTAGTCAGCGAGGTAAGGACATATTTCACCTTCTGAATATCGCTGATGATGGCTTCCGTTTCACTGGGCAGTTTGGCCAGGTAATGCTTCTCGATGACCGAATAGAGGTTGAGCTCCACCTTTTTTGGGTCGATGAACACGAATTTCAGCTCCGCGGGATGCATCTTGTAGAGCAGGGAGGCGATGATCACGTTCAGCCCTACCGATTTGCCCTGACCGGTTGCCCCGGCCACCAAAATGTGGGGCATTTTTGTCAGATCGAACACGTAGGTTTCGTTCGAAATCGTCTTTCCGATGGCCACCGGCAGCTCTCCCTCGAATTCGAGAAAACGGCGCGACCCGAGGATCGACCGCATCGAGACCAGTTCGGGATTCTGGTTGGGAACCTCGATGCCGATGGTTCCCCGTCCCGGGATGGGGGCTATGATCCGGATTCCCAAAGCTGCCAGGCTGAGGGCGATGTCGCTTTCCAGGTTCTTGATCTTTACAATCCGGATGCCCGGAGCCGGGACGATCTCGTACAGCGTGATCGTGGGGCCGATGGTAGCCCTGATTTTGGTGATCTCAATCTTGTATTGGCGGAGGGTTTCCACAATCCTGTTCTTGTTCGAAATCAGCTCTTCATTGCTGACCTCCGCATTCCCTGTTTTGTGTTCGTCAAGCAGATCAAGTCCCGGAAAACGGTAAACCGCCAGATCCAGCCTGGGGTTGTAATCCTCCATCTGTATTCCTTCCGGAAATTCCTCTTCCTCCTCCTCCCCGTTTGGCAGGGGCTCCGGCTCCTGCGGCTTCAGGGCCGAAAAGTCAACCGGTTTTTCCTCCGGCCCAGGTTCCGGCTCCTCTTCCTCATACTCCTCCTCCTTCTCCTCCTCCGTGAGATGCTCGTCGGGGTCGAAAAGTGTGGTGATCACATCTTCATCTCCTATTATTTTAGAAAGGGCGGTTTCCGACGCCGGGAGTCCGCCGGGTGATGTCCCTTCCTTGCCGGAAGCTCTTTCGTTGACAAGGGGTTTGGGTTTGCGCTTCATTTTCAGCGCCAGCCAGGGGACCAGCCCCCTGAAAGAAAGCACCGCGGCAAGGAAACCGGTCCCAACCAGGATTAATCCGGTACCGATTTTTCCGACCAGGGAACTTATCCATCCGCTGACTACCAGACCGTATTTCCCGCCCGGATAGAGAAAAGAGCCCGACTCGTTCTGACCAAAGAGAAGCCCCATTGCCAGGGACATCCATACAATGGTAAACAGGGTAAGGGTAACGTTCTTCCGGTAACGGTCCCAGCGGTGGCCCAGGAAACGCAGTACGAACAGGGCTAACAGGTAGATGATGAGAAAAGAGGAAATGCCAAACCACTGGTTTACAAGCAGATCAGCCAGCCAGGCTCCCGTTTTGCCCGCTTTGTTCTCCGTCTTGATCTCAGAGTTGAAAACCAGCTCCTTCCAGGAGATACCCAGCTTGCTCTGGTCGGAATCTCCCGTAAACAGGAACGAAATCAGGGCGGTTGCCAGAAAAATGGTGAAAAGCAAAAGCAGCACCGCAAGGGTAAAGGTGAACCTTTGGTCTGTAAAAAAGGACCCGCCTGTTCTCTTACCTGCGGTGGTTGTCCGGTTTTTTAATGGCTTTCGGCTGTTGGTTGCCATTGTCGATGGATGTAAAACGGAAAATTCTGCCGGCAAAAATAACATTTTTATCCGAGCCCGGATTTTGACAAGCGGGCGATTTCCTGATTCTTCCGGCTGTTTTTGAACGTTCATTAACCGGCTCTATTGCATGCTGGTCAGAATAAATCCTTATCGGGCGGCATCTGTCCGGGGTGCGACGGCCGGGTGAGTAATGTTCTTGCGGTGGGTATGCAGGGAATGGATTGAACCTTTTGGCTCCTCTGTTGTTCCTATTGTCCATGGGCGGCCAGGCTCTTCACCTTCGGATGGCAAGTTTCTTGAAATCCGTCCGGCGGTCTAAAAACCGGGTTTCACCGGCAGCCATGTTGCTGTGCATCAATCGGAAGTTTACCATTAAAACATAAAAAAAATGAGAAAAGACAACGCAAAAGTAACCTTTAAGGGAAATCCGGTGACCTTGGTCGGGAACGAAGTACGCCCCGGTGACAAGGCGCCTGACTTTAAGGTAATTGACAAAAGCCTGGCAACCAGGACACTGTCGGATTACGAAGGCAAAATCAAGGTAATAGCGGTCTACCCTTCGGTCGATACCGGCGTGTGTGCCGCACAAAACCGCAGGTTCAACGAGATAGCCACCGGTTTGTCGGACGATGTGGTGGTGCTCTCCCTGTCGTGCGACCTTCCTTTTGCCCAGGCCCGTTTTTGCGCGGCCGAAGGGCTTGACAACGTGGTGACACTGTCGGATCACAGGGCAACCGATTTCGGTCTGAATTACGGATTCCTGATTGAGGAACTGAGACTATTGGCCCGGGGAACGGTCATCATCGATAAAAACGATGTGGTACGCTATGTGGAATTTGTACCCGAAATAGCGACCGAACCCGATTATGAAGCGGCCATCAAAGCCGTCAGGGCGCTGTAAGTTTGCTTTTCAGAATCGCAGGGGAGTTTTTCCCCTGCGGTTTTTTTTTGCCTCAGAAAACACTCAGTCCGGCGAGGTGGCTTCATAACATCAAGAAGCAGAGATGCTTTTAATATTGTGGTCAATCTGCCGGTTTGTGTTTTTTCAGGAAACATGTATTAAAACTTGTTAAATTTTCAATAAAAAGTGTAATTTCGCGGAATTGAAAATTTCAGAAGATTATTGGGTTATTATTAATCAAAATTTGGATTTATGAGAAAAATTGCGCTTTTGTTGCTTGCTGCCTTTTTTATCGGCACGCAGGGATTGAACGCCCAGGTAAGGCGCGTATCCGGCAATGTGACGGATGCAGCCGACGGGGCTCCGGTACCGGGGGTTTCCGTGGTTGTCAAAGGGACAACGCTGGGGACAGTCACCAGTCTGGATGGGACCTATCAGCTTGATGTTCCTGCAACCGCCAACGCACTGGTGTTTTCCTTCGTGGGTATGAGAACGCAGGAGGTACCCATCACCGGCAACGTGGTGAATGTAGCCATGGTAACGGAGACTTTCGGGGTTGATGAGGTTTTGGTGGTGGCTTACGGTACTGCCAAGAAATCGTCGTTTACCGGCTCTGCCGAACGCGTTGATGCGGAAAAACTGGAAAAGATCCAGACCGCGTCGGTGGCCAAGGCATTGGAAGGTGCCGCCTCGGGCGTCCAGGTGACCGGTGGAAACGGTCAGCCGGGTTCAAGTGCCAACATCCGCATCCGTGGGATCGGATCGGTGAACGCATCCAGCGCTCCCTTGTATGTGGTTGACGGCGCCCCGTTCGACGGAAGCCTCAACAGCATCAATACCAACGACATCGAATCGATCACCGTTCTGAAGGACGCCACCTCGGCCGCCCTGTACGGTTCGCGCGGCGCCAACGGGGTGATCATCATCACCACCAAGAAGGGAGCTGCCGGCAAATCGTCGGTGAATGTGAAAGCCAGTCTCGGAGGGGTCTCCCGGGCCATTCCCGAGTACGACAGGGTGACCATCCCCGAATATTACGAACTGATGTGGGAAGGCTGGAGGAATTCTTTGGTGATTGCCAACAAGCAGACTCCCGAAAATGCGGCCATTCTGGCCAGCGGCGGCACTACGAACGGCATTGTGGCCAAACTGGGGGGGTACAACTCCTACAACGTGGCCAACGACAAGCTTATCGGCCTCGACGGAAAACTGAATCCGGAAGCCCAGCTGTTGTATGCCGACGACTGGAACGAAGCCCTGGCCCAGACGGGATTGCGCCAGGATTACAACATCTCGCTGAGCGGCGGTAACGACAAGACCAATTATTTCGCTTCGGTGAGCTACCTCGATGAGGAGGGAATGGTGAAATGGTCGGAATTCGACCGGTTCACCGCCCGCGTGGGTGCCACCAGCCAGGTGAACGACTGGCTCAAGTTCGACGCCAGCCTGTCGGGATCCACCTCCAAACAGTTCGGCTTCCTGGCGGAAGGAACCTATACGACGAATCCCTTCTACTACGGCCGCATGATGGGCCCCATTTTCCCGATCTACCAGTACGACAAGAACGGAAATCAGTCGCTTGACGCGAACGGCGATCCGATTTTCGATATGGGCGGGGGTTCCTCCATTTACGCCTGGCCGGGCCATACCCGTCCCTATGCGCCCAATTCCAACCTTATCGTAACCCTGCCGCGGGATGAGCGCTCAACGAGAATGAACGGAATGTCTGCCAGGGTGGCCGGAGAAATCAGCTTCCTGAAAGATTTCAAACTCAGGCTTTCGGGGAATACCGACCTTGGTAATTATTTCTACACTACCTACCAGAACCATCTCTTTGCGGATGCCGAGGCGGTGAAAGGCCGTTCCACGAAGCAGTACACCCTGTTCAAGAGTTACACCTTCAACCAGGTTCTGACCTGGAACAAGGTCTTCAACGCCCATACGGTGGGGTTGCTGGCCGGCCATGAGAACTACGAGTACCTGGAAAACTACGTCTGGGCGACCCGTACGGGCTTCACCATTCCCACCACCGAATTGGTGGCTGCCTCCGTGGCCGAAGGATCCTCCTCGGCGGCCGATGAATATGCCAACGAAGGCTTCCTGTTCCAGGGGAACTACGACTATTCCGGAAAATACTATCTCTCCGGTTCATTCCGCTACGACGGCTCCTCCCGTTTTTACAAGGACAGCCGCTGGGGTTCCTTCTGGTCGCTCGGCGGCAGCTGGAGAGCCAGCGAGGAAAATTTCATGAAAGGGGTCAGCTGGGTCGACAACCTGAAGCTGAAGGTTTCCTACGGAGAGCAGGGGAACGACGACATCGGCAATTATTACGGCTGGCAGAGCCTTTACTCGATCGACGACCGCAACAACGGCAACTTCAATGGCGCTGTCCACTCCCAGCTTGAAAACAAGGAATTGCAGTGGGAGAAAAACGCCAATCTGAATGCCGGTATTGAATTCGGTTTGTTTAAACGCATCAAAGGGGAAATTGACTGGTTCAGGAGAGAGTCGAGCAACCTGCTGTTCAGCGTGCCGCTGCCCGAATCCTCCGGACTTTCCTCCAAGTGGGCCAACATCGGTACCATGAACAACCAGGGGATCGAATTGCAACTGGCCGTCGATGTCATCAAACTGAAAGACTTCCTGTGGAATATCGACCTGAACGCCACCCACTATACCAATGAAATCACCAAGATGCCACTGGGAACCGACGGGAAACCGCAGGAAATCATCAGCGGTACCAAGAAGCTGGCCGAAGGTCATTCCATCTATGATTTCTGGCTCCGCGAATACGCCGGTGTCGATGAAACCGACGGAAGCGCCCTGTACTACAAGGATGTCAAGGATACCGACGGCAATGTGACCGGCCGTGAAACCACCAAGGACCAGAATGCCGCCAGCTATTATTACATGGGTTCCTCCATTCCCGCGGTATACGGGGGGGTCACGAATAACCTCTCCTGGAAGGGTCTGAGCCTTTCGGTGCTGCTGACCTATCAGCTCGACGGACTTATTTACGACACCAACTGGGCTGCTCTGATGCATACGGGTGCTTTCGGGTCTCACTGGTCGAAAGACATTCTGAACCGGTGGCAGAAAGCCGGCGACAAGACCGATGTGCCCCGCGTGCAGAACAACTATACAGCAGCAACCGCCGCTTCATCGCGTTACCTGACCGACGCAAGCTTCGTCTCCCTGCGCAATGTCACCCTTTCCTATGCGCTTCCCCCCTCATGGATCAACAAGCTGGACATGCAGTCGCTCAAACTGTTTGCCACCGGCGATAACCTGGGACTGATCTCCAAGCGCAAGGGAATGGACCCGCAGCAGACCTTCGGCGGAACGGCCGACCACACCTATATCCCCAGCCGGATCATCAGTTTTGGTATTAATGTAACTTTCTAATAGAATCGTGATATGAAAAAAATATTATTTATACTGACCAGCGTAGCTCTCCTTTTCCTCAGCAGCTGCCAGGAAGAATACCTGGAGAGAGTTCCCACAGAAAGTGTTGCTGAATCTGATATTTTCAGCACCGTTAACGGTGCCGGTACGGTGATGCAGGGGGTCCACCGGAGTACCTACCAGTACTACGGAGCCCACGACAAGTTCGGACAGAAGGCGGTAGATATGGCAGTCGACCTGCTGGGCGAGGATATGTTCCAGAATGCCCGCGGATACGGTTGGTTTGTCTCCTGGTACCAGTATATCGACCACCGCAACATCAATTCGGCCAATCTGGAGTATGTATGGGAATATTATTATGACATTGTCGACAATGTCAATGCCATTCTGATCAATGTAGATAAAGCTTCAGACCTGGCATTGAATACGGCAAAGGCCAACAGCATCAAGGGGCAGGCGCTGACCTACCGGGCTTTCAGCTTCTACCAGCTGGTCCAGTTGTATGCCGACCGCTACGACATCGGCGGAGCCAACAGCCACCTGGGTATCCCGCTTCCCCTGGAACCCACGCAGGAGGGGCTGCCCCGTTCGACGGTCGCCCAGGTGTATGCCCAGATCAACAAAGACCTGGACGATGCCATCGCCACGTTCGGTGCAGGAGCCGCTGCCCGCGGCAACAAGTCGGAGATCAACATCAATGTGGCCAAAGGAATCAAAGCCCGCGTAGCCCTTACCACCGGACAGTATGCCACGGCCGAAACCATGGCCAGGGAGGCCCGCACCGGCTTTAACCTGACCGCCAACTACGATGGGGGTTTCACCGATTCGACCGATCCCGAATGGATGTGGGGCGCCGTGCTGATCGACGAACAGCAGACCAGCTATGCTTCTTTCTTTTCCCATATCGACCCCTATTTCGGGGGATATGCGGCGCTGGGGAACCACAAACTGGCCAGCACGGTGATTTACGACTTCATGGCTGATACCGATATCCGGAAAAGCCTGTTTGTCACCGTCAGCGGCAAGCCGCGGGTGGGGATCAAGTTCAGCGGTTTCGGCGAGTGGACCAACGACTACCTGTACATGCGCGCCGGCGAGATGTACCTGATCGAGGCCGAAGCCCAGGCACGCCTGGGTAAGAACGAGGATGCCCAGAATACCCTCTTCGCCCTGGTTTCCAAACGCGACGCGGGTTTTGTAAAACCGGCGCTTACCGGGGATGACCTGATCGCACACATCCTCATGCAGCGCCGCTGCGAACTGTGGGGCGAAGGACAGCGCTTCTTCGATATCAAACGTCTGAACATAGGCCTGGAACGCCGGGGCCTCGGCCATACCGAGACCCTCTGGAATGCGGCCAGCAATTATCCTCCGGGCGATAAGAATCTGACCTTCCTGATCCCGAAGCAGGAGATGGATGCCAATCCCAAAATGGTGCAGAACCCGTTGTAAACGGGGATTTACCCATGGGGCTCCAGGGAGGCTTTCCGCAGGGAAAGCCTCCCTTTTTTTGTGGCGATTTCCATGATTCCCCATAACCGGGGAGACGGTCCGCCTTACCCCCTTCTGCCGGGATTCCTTAAAAAAAACACCCTGCGGGTGTCCGGTGAAGAACATTTCGTATCTTCAGGGCTGTCCCAACGACTATTTCAGGTGCAACTACTGCTTGAAAACATAAGAGAACTGGTAATGACGGAGCCGCATCCGGCTGTGTGGGTCGCAGGGGCTGACATGGCCCGGATCCCCACGATACGGAATGCCTATCTTTTGATACGCGGCGAATTGATCGCCGGTTTCGGACCCATGCAGGAGCTCGGATCGGTTGCCCTGACCGATGAACCGCTGACGGAACTCGATTGCTCCGGACGGCTGGTGTTGCCCTGCTGGTGCGACTCTCATACCCATATCGTGTATGCCGGCAGCCGCGAAACCGAATTCGTGGGAAGGATCCGGGGGCTTTCCTACCAGGAAATCGCGGTGCTGGGCGGCGGAATACTGAATTCTGCCGCTTTGCTGCACAATACCTCTGAGGAGGAACTGTACCGGCAGGCAGTGCCCCGGCTCGAGGAGATGATCCGTTTCGGCACCGGCGCCGTGGAGATTAAAAGCGGCTACGGCCTCAACAAGGACGACGAGCTGAAGATGCTGCGGGTGATCCGCCGGCTGCGGCAATCCCTTCCGGTGTGCATACGGGCTACCTTTTTGGGGGCCCATGCCGTGCCGGAACGGTTCCGGGGAAATACCCGCGCCTATGTCGATGAGATCATCAACGAGATGATTCCCCGGGTTGCTGCCGAGGAACTGGCCGGTTACATCGATGTCTTCTGCGAGAAGGGTTACTTTTCACCGGAGGAGACCGCCAGGATTCTTCAGGCGGGGAGGGAACACGGACTGATACCCAAGATCCACGCCAACGAGATGGGATTCTCGGGAGGGGTGCAAGTGGGGGTCAGGTACGATGCCCTGAGCGTGGACCACCTTGAGTACCTGGGCGACGAGGAGATCTTCCTGCTGAAGGGAAGCCGCACCATGCCCACGCTGCTTCCCGGGGCCTCTTTTTTCCTGGGGATGCCCTACGCTCCCGCCCGCCGGCTTATCGGCGAGGGACTACCCGTGGCGCTGGCTTCCGATTGCAACCCGGGCTCTTCACCCTCCGGGAATATGCCTCTGGTGGGATCGCTGGCCTGCCTGAAACAACGGCTTCTCCCCGCCGAAGCCTTGCAGGCCATGACCCTCAACGGAGCCTATGCCATGGGCATCAGCGACCGCCTGGGATCCATAACCTCCGGAAAAATAGCCAATGTCTTTATTACCAAGGAGATGCCCGGGATCGATTACCTGTTCTACAACTACGGCTCCAATCCCGTCGACCTGGTCATCCTGAACGGGGAGTTCTTCCAAGGATCAGAAGATTAGAATTGGGAATCATGAAGCCCGGATCCCGGATGTGGAATCCTGAATTTTGGTAACAGGTGTCGGATTTGCTTTTGTCATTTAATCATTCATGATTCATCATTCAAGATCTACGCCTGCGTGTTGAATTCCGAATCTTGGGTATGAAGGCTCGGTTTTTAAGCCGATCTTGTTATTTGTCTTACTTTTGCAATTTGATGATTCGCGATTCATGAATCAAGATTTTGGATTTGCGGATATGATTCTTGGATCAAGATTGTTTTTCTCATTCTGATCTTCAAATCTTCAAATGTTTTCATAATGCGTCAGTTGATCGAGTGTGTCCCCAATTTTTCAGAGGGGCGCGATGAGGGGGTAATTGGCAGGATTGCCCAAGTGATCAGGGGTACTGCGGGGGTTCGTTTGCTGAATGTGGATCCCGGCAAGGCCACCAACCGGACGGTTTACACCTTTGTCGGGGAGCCGGCGGCGGTTGTCGAGGCGGCTTTCCGGGCGATGAAGGAGGCTATGCAGCTGATCGATATGCGGCAGCATCACGGGGAGCATCCCCGGTTCGGGGCCACGGATGTCTGTCCGCTGGTACCGGTGGCCAACATCACCATGGAAGAGACGGTGGAGTGGGCAAGGAAGCTGGCCCGCAGGGCGGGCGAAGAACTGGGGATCCCGGTCTATTGCTACGAGTTTGCCGCCACCTCCGACGAGCGCCGAAGCCTTGCCAGCTGTCGCGCAGGTGAGTACGAAGGGTTGCGGGAGAAAATGGTCCTTCCGCAATGGAAACCCGATTTCGGTCCCGGCGCATGGAACGATTCCGTAGCCCGGACCGGTGCCAGCGCCGTCGGCGCCCGCAACTTCCTGGTGGCCTACAATGTGAACCTGAACACCACTTCGGTACGACGGGCCAACTCCATAGCGTTTGACGTACGCGAGGCCGGCCGTGTCTTGCGCGAAGGTGATCCCCTGACGGGAAAGATAATCACCGGCACCGACGGGGAGCCCGTCCGCATTCCCGGTTCACTGAAAAAAGTGCGGGCCATTGGCTGGTTCATCCGGGAATACGGAATCGCCCAGATTTCGATGAACCTTACCGACATTACAGTCACCCCCGTCCATGTGGCATTCGACGAAGTCTGTGAAAAAGCCAGACTCCGGGGCATGCGGGCGACCGGCTCGGAACTGGTGGGACTGATCCCCCTGGAGGCGATGCTGGAAGCAGGCCGCTATTTTCTGAGGAAACAGCAGCGGTCGACGGGGGTTTCCGATGCGGAACTGATCCGGATTGCGGTTAAATCGCTGGGGCTCGACGAACTGGCTCCCTTCGATCCGGGAAAGCGAATCATCGAATATTTGCTGGAGGAGGATGCTCCGGCAAAGCTGGAAACGTTGACGGTGCGCGGCTTCACGGAAGAGACGGCTTCGGAGTCGCCGGCACCGGGAGGAGGGTCCGTTTCAGCCCTTGCCGGTGCGCTGGGCGCCTCCCTGGGTACCATGGTGGCCAACCTCTCCTCCCATAAGCGGGGATGGGACGATCGCTGGGAGGAATTTTCCGGATGGGCGGAAAAAGGAAAACACTACTACAACGCCCTGCTCCGGTGCGTGGAGGAGGATACCCTGGCCTTTAACCGGCTGATGGAAGCCTACGGACTCCCCAAAAACAGCGATGCGGAGAAAACGTTGCGGAAGACTGCCATCCGGGAGGCTACCCTGAATGCCATGCTCATACCCCTGAAGGTTATGCAGCTCTCTATGGAGAGCATGGAGGTGATGCGCGCCATGGCCGATACCGGCAATCCCAACTCGGTCTCCGATGCCGGGGTGGGAGCCCTTTGCGCCCGCACAGCCGTAAGAGGAGCCTGGCTCAACGTGAAAATCAACGCCTCCGGACTGGCCGACAAAGCCAGAGGGGCGGAAATCCTTGGCCAGGCCGAAGATATCGCTGCCAAGGCAGAGACTTTGGAAGGGGAAATAATGAAAATTGTGGAAGGGAAGATCAAGGTATAGATTTACCTTTGTAACATTTCCGCCAATTTCTGATAAACGATTTTTTCTGCTTGCGGACTAATTCTGCCAAGCTTTCTTACAAATAGTGATTTGGGTACAGTCACTAATTTGTGAAGTCGAAGTACAGAATCAGCAGTCAATCCAGTACCTTGCCAAACAGAAGAATTTTTCTTAATAACCACATCGCTTTCAATCTGTTTATCTGGGATCTTACTTGAAAAAAAGGCAATAATGACATGGTTGTATTCCCCTGTTTCAGATGTAAGACAAAGTGCCGGCCTTAAATTGGCAATTGAGTTATCATCGAAGGGAAATAGCAACAGAACAACGGAATTCTTAATTATTGAAAGGTTCTCCGGTTTTTATGGTGTAAATATCTTCTGCAGGATCATTTAAAAAATCAAACGCAGGATTTTTTGTAATAGCGGTTAACCATAATCTTTCATCATCTGATTCATTTTTATCATCATAAAGAATCAGTATCCGGACCTTGCTGTTTAATTTATTAATTTTATAATTAATTTTCAGGATACCGTCCTGATCGGTTTCTGAAAATATTTCAATTGCTTTCATTTTAATCTGTTTATACAAATTTACTCATTTTAAATTGAACGTTTATCATGGCAGATCCTATCTTAAGCCGCAGGCTGTTTATCGGAAGGGCCGGAATGGCCGCCGCTGCGCTGGGTGTTGCGGGCAATTTGGGGTTGCAATCCTGCGCGACAACCAAATCCAGCCCTGGTGCTTCCGGGCTTGCCGGAAACAAGAATCCATTTCCCCGCTGGAAAGGATTTAACCTGTTGGATTATTTCTCCCCGGGTCATGGGGGAAGCCGCGACAAAACCACCGACGACGACCTGAAATGGATGCGCGACTGGGGCTTCGACTTCGTCAGGATTCCCATGGCCTATCCTTCTTACCTTGACATTGACCGGAGCAGGAACATTCTTCCGGAGGAGGTGTATAAGATTGACGAACAGGTGGCCGATAAGATCGGGGAGCTGGTCAGCCGGGCCAACGGGTACGGACTTCATGTAAGCCTCAACCTTCACAGGGCCCCGGGTTATTGCATCAACGCAGGATTTCACGAGCCCTACAACCTCTGGAAGGATGAAGAGGCGCTGAAGGCTTTCTGCTGGCACTGGGAGTACTGGGCCACAAGATTTAAGGAAGTGTCGCGTGAAAAGATCAGTTTTGACCTGGTCAATGAGCCGGCGATGCGGGAGGATATGAACGATCAGCATTCGCCCAGCACGACCGTTCCGGGGGAGGTGTACCGCAAGGTGGCGCTGGCGGCGTCGCAGGCCATTCGCAGCGCCAATCCGCGCCATCTGGTGATTGCCGACGGCAACAACGTGGGCAATACGGTCATCCCCGAAATTGCCGGCCTGGAGATCGGACAGAGCTGCCGGGGCTACTATCCTCATGCCATTTCCCATTTCCAGGCGCCCTGGGCCAATAAAAATCCGGATCAGTGCCCGGTGCCGGTATGGCCCGGTAAAATCGGCGACCGGGAGTATGGCCGCAAAGACCTGGACAATTATTACAAGCCCTGGATCGATCTGGCTCAAAGCGGTACCGGTGTTCACTGCGGGGAATGCGGCTGCTGGAAAAACACCCCGCACGAAGTCTTCCTGGCCTGGTTCGGAGATGTCATCGATATCCTCACCGGAGCCGGCATCGGCTATGCCCTCTGGAATTTCAGGGGTGACTTCGGCATCCTGGATTCAGGGCGCAGGGACGTTTCCTATGAGCCCTGGTACGGCCATCAGCTCGACCGGAAACTGTTGAATCTGCTTATCAAACACTGACCCTCCTGCCCGGCGCCTTTCCCGTTGCCTGCCATTGCGGAGCGGATGGTATGAGAATACCGCCCCTCTGTTCCGGGAAAAGCAGAACGGACCACCCCGCTGATGTAGCTCAGATCCTAACAGGATCTTCACCTGAAATATTGATGCAGATAATTTCACCAGGCGAGATGATGAAGCCACTTGGATAAGCCATCCGTTTCCCGGTTGAACCATTTCAACGGGATATTTCTCAACAGATGAATATCCGTGCACTGAACAGGCACCAACTGTTGTGATGAACAACATGGATATCGCTTGTTTTTTTAACAGAATTAACCATAGCAACCTAATAATCAGAAACATGAAAAGGAAAACTGCCGTCTGGTTTTTATCCCTTCTTCTGGCTGTGGCCATGACCCACTGTTTCGTCTGGTCCTTCTATCCCCTTTTCACCCCCGGTGACCTGCGACCCAACGACCTCCTGGCGGGAGAGTGGCTGACCGGAGACTCGACTGGCTGGAAATTCGGATACTTAGTCAGGCGGGAAAAGGAGAGCCCTCCTGTTGCAGATAGTACAACCTATGTGCTGACTTTCAGGGAAAAGGATGAAAAGTGGAGTGGCTCATCCATGCTGGTCCGGGTGGTGTCGCTGGATGGGAATCTGTTTCTTGATTTTTTCATCAACGAAATAGAGCGGGAGGGGTACCCCGATTTTTTTGACCTTCATACCTTTCCTGTCCACACCTTTGCCCGGCTGACCCAAACCGCTGATTCCCTGCAACTGCAATGGATGGACCCCGGGTGGATGAAACGGCTGGCAGGGGCGGGGAAGCTGAAGATCCGCCACCTGATGCGGGAGGATGAGGTTTTGCTGACCGCCCCTACCGGAGATCTGCAGAAATTTGTGGTGAAACATGCCCGTAACGAAGAGGCGTGGAAAGACGGGATGTCCATTACCCTGACCCGGCCGCAGTGAAGAAAGGGGCCAGGTCCGGAAGTCAGGGGCAGGGACTACCCGCGGAGGCCCCATCATCCCAGGTTTCATCCCTCAGAGGAGCCAGAAGTCGGTTGTCCGTTTCCATAATGGTGCGGTATCCTATGTCGAACAAGGCATCGGCGTGTGACACCCCGAGAACTTCGAAAGAGGTCAGCTCAGGGGGTTCGATATAGAGGTCGGCATGGTTGCGGGCCTCCTGGATGCGGGCATGGATCGACATCAGGAAGCTGCGGGTGATGATCTGGACCAGCCCGTGCACCTGAGCCGGTTTTTGCAGGGGGCTGATGTTGGAAACCACGATTTTCCGGCATTGCCCCACCAGGGGTTCCACCGGTACGTTGTTTAGCAAACCGCCGTCGGCGCAGAGGCATCCGTCGAGATCGACGGGAGAAAAGAGAACCGGAATGGAGGAGGAGGCGAGGATGGTTTTTGCCAGGGGACCGCTGTTGCGGTATTCCATTTCCCCCAGGGTCAGGTTGGAGAATCCCACGTACAGCGGCAGGGGAAGTTCCTCGATCTGGGTGTAGGGGATCTCGGAGCGGAGCATTCTCATCAGTCCGTCCAGACGCATCAGCCCGTTGTGTGGAAACTGGATTCTGGAATAGCGGAAGAGTCCTCCCTGCTTGAGGATGGTGAAAGTTTCCCGGGGCGTTCTGCCGCTGGCGAGGAAAACGCCCGCGATGGCCCCCGCGCTGACTCCCGAGAAAACGTCGGGACAGATTCCTTTTTCGCGGAGCCCTTCGGCAATTCCCAGGTGGGCGAACCCGCGGGCACCCCCCCCGCTCAGCACCATTCCCAGGCGATACCTCTTTTTTGCCGGTGAGCTTTCCATGTAAAAATTCGCGTCATTCATCATTTCATGTCTGCGGAAATGGCTCCGGGTTGATCCGCCCGACTATAGCCTGCTGAAGCAGAAAGGCTTATCCTGGTGTAACCGGGGCCTGCTGCCGGTTTCACAGTCTGATGTTTCTCCGGTCGTGCAACTGCCTGGCGGCGCCGGAGGCCTTTCTCCGCTTACCAGTCATTCTCCAGGTCAAACCAGCCGGCTATCCGGCGGCGTGATTCCTCCGGGTCTTCCCCTTTGCAGATAAAGCTGTTGGTGTGGCTGTCGTAGCGGTACAACGGCTGCAGACGGCCGATTTCCTTCACGATATGCCGCAATGCCTCAATGGTGAGGGCTACCTCTTCAGAAGTGGTGGTGGGGTGCAGCGACCACCTTACCCATCCCGGTTTTTCCGACAGGTCGCCGTGGCTGATCCTGTCGGTGATCTCCAGCGATTTTTCGTACGACACCTCCAGCAGGAAGTGGCCGTAGGTGCCGGCGCAGGCACACCCGCCCCGCACCTGGATGCCATACAGGTCGTTCAGAAGCCGCACCAGCAGGTTATAATGGATACCATCCACATAAAAGGAGATGACACCCAGCCGGCTGCGAAATCCGTCGGCCAGTATTTTCAACCCCGGAATGCTGTCCAGTCCGCTGAAAGCCTGCGCCAGCAGTTCCTCCTCACGGCGCCGTACCAGGGCGGTGCCCATCTGTTCTTTCAGCCGGAGGCACAAAGCCGCCCGGATCGATTGCAGAAACCCGGGGGTTCCGCCGTCTTCGCGGGTTTCTATGTTGTCGACATACTTGTAAGCTCCCCAGGGATTGGTCCAGTCGACCGTGCCTCCTCCCGGCTGGTCGGGAACCTCGTTGTGGTACATGCTCGCATCAAAGATCAGAACCCCCGAGGAGCCGGGTCCTCCCAGAAACTTGTGGGGCGAAAAGAGGATGGCATCCAGCTTTTGCAAGGGATCCACAGGATGCATGTCGATATCCTCGTAAGGGGCCGATGCCGCAAAATCGATGAAGCACACCCCGCCGTATTCGTGCATGAGGGCGGCCAGTTCATGGTAAGGGGTCCGTACGCCCGTCACATTCGAACAGGCGGTGAACGATCCGATCTTGAAAGGACGGTCCCTGTATTTATCCAGCGCCTCCCGGAGATGGCCGGGAACCACCTCCAGCCGGGGCCCCGGCTCCACGATTACCACGTCGGCGTTGGTTTCGTACCAGGAGGTGTGGTTGGAATGGTGTTCCATGTGGGTAATGAAGACCACCGGCCTGTCCCGTTCCGACAGGCAATTGCGGTGTGACAACCGGCCGCAGTATTTGAGCCCGAGGATTCGCTGGAATTTGTTGATCAGGGTGGTCATTCCCGACCCGGCGGTAATGATGACATCGTTGGGTCCCGCATGGCAGTGTTCCTTGATCATCCTGTGCGACAACTCGTAAGCCTGTGTCATGCAACGCCCCGTTTCACTGGTCTCTGAGTGGGTGTTTCCCACCAGGGGACCGAAAGTATCCCTTATTTTCCTCTCGATCGGGCCATACAACCGGCCGCTCGCTATCCAATCTGCATATACCAGCCTTTTATCCCCGAAAGGAGTTCTGATGGTGTGGTCTATGCCGATGATGTTTTTCCTGAAACCGCCGAAATAGGCTTCGGTACTGCCGGAACCTTCCGTCCCTGACTCGCCGGTTGTGGTCAGATCTTCCATACGCGCCTGCACATTACATTTGCCGCTTTAAAGATAATGGTTTCAGGGGTATGAGATATTGCACCCTTCCGCTTCTTCAGCTGAAAGGTGAAATCCCTGCGTCCTCCTCCCTGCGCATGAAAAATGAAATGCAGGAACCGCCGCGGACCGGGTCGCACCGTTCCCCGGTCCGCACCTTCTTCCGGCCGTTGATCCGGAGTCAGTGACATTTCGTCAGTTTGTCGCGGGTGGCACATCCTTTGCCCGCATCAAAGCCGTAAAAACCATTGTTTAACCAAAAACTGTGACCATGTCAAAAGGGACCATCGGGGTAACCAGTGAAAACCTGTTCCCCATCATTAAAAAATTCCTCTATTCAGACCATGATATTTTCCTCCGGGAAATTGTCGCCAATGCCATCGATGCGACCCAGAAGCTGAAGGTTCTGGCTTCGCGGGGCGACTACAAAGGGGAACTGTCGCAGGCCAGGGTGCGGATCACCCTGGATAAAAAGGCCGGGACCCTTACCGTTTCCGACGAAGGAATCGGCATGACGGCGGAGGAGGTTGAAAAATATATCAACCAGATAGCCTTCAGCGGGGCCAGTGACTTCCTGGATAAATACAAGGATGACGCCAATGCCATCATCGGCCACTTCGGACTGGGTTTCTATTCTTCCTTCATGGTTTCCTCCCGGGTGGAGATTCTGACCCGTTCCTGGCAGGAGGGTGCACAGGCCGTGCGCTGGAATTGCCATGGAAATCCTGAATATACCCTCGAAGCGGCGGAAAAGGAGACGGTGGGTACCGATGTGATCATGCACCTCAACAGTGAGTCGGAGGAGTTCCTTGAAGAACAGAGAATTGCCGGTATTCTTGAGAAATATTGCAAATTTCTGCCGGTGCCGGTGATTTTCGGAAAAAAGAAAAGCTGGAAAGAGGGGAAGGAGGTGGAAACCGATGAGGATAACCAGATCAACGACACCACCCCGGCCTGGACCCGCAAACCTGCCGAACTGACCGACGAGGATTACCAGACCTTTTACCGCCGGCTCTATCCCATGGCCGACGAACCGCTGTTCAACATCCACCTCAACGTGGATTATCCCTTCAACCTGACCGGCATCCTCTATTTCCCGAGGATCAAGAACAACCTCGAGGTGCAGAAGAACAGGATCCAGCTGTACAGCAACCAGGTATTCGTGACCGACTCGGTCGAAGGGATCGTCCCCGAATTTCTTACGCTGCTGCACGGGGTGCTCGATTCGCCCGATATCCCGCTGAATGTCTCCCGATCCTATCTGCAGAACGATTCGAACGTCAAAAAAATCAGCAGCCACATCACGAAAAAAGTGGCCGACCGGTTGATTCAGCTGTTTAAGGACAAACGCGAGGAATTCGAGAAGAAATGGGATGATCTGAAAATATTCATCGAATACGGGATGCTCACCGACGAGAAGTTTTTTGAAAAGGCCGAATCCTTCTTTCTCTGGAAGAATACGGAAAAGAGCTATTTTACCTTTGAGGATTATGAAAAGCTGATCAGCGGAAACCAGACCGACAAGGACAAGAACCTGGTATACCTTTACACCAACCAGCCGGAAGAGCAGTACACTTTTGTGGAAGCGGCCCGTTCGAAGGGGTACGATGTGCTGATCATGGATGACATATTGACGGTGCCCCTGATCAACAAGCTGGAGCAGAAATACAAGGACAAGCGGTTTGTGCGGGTCGATTCGGATGTGGTGGAGCATCTGATCCGAAACGAGGAGCCTGAACACACCCTCAGCTGGGAGGAAAAACAGGAGCTGTCGCCGCTATTCCAGGGGGTAATGCCCGAGACCAGGGAGGTCAGTTACATCATCGATTTCAAGGACCTGGGCGAAACGGGAGCACCGATGGTGGTGACCCGCAATGAGTGGATGCGCCGTATGAAGGATATGAGCCAGTTCCAGAACGGGATGGGTTTCTACGGGGAGATGCCCGAGAACCTTACCCTGGTGGTCAACACTACCCATCCCCTGGTTGTGAAGGTGCTGAAACAGAAGGATAAGGCGCTGGGTGCGGCGCTGACCGCCCTGCAGGGGTCGATCGACGGATTGAAGGAGGAGATCCGGGTGCTGCGCGAGGCAGAAAAAGGCAGGAAGCAGGAAGAGGTTCCGCAGGCCGACAGGGAAAAGCTGGAAGAGCTCGAAAAGCAGCTCTCCGGGATGGAGGAGGACAAAAGGAACCGGCTTAAAGAATTCGGGAAAGGGAGCAAGCTGGCAAAGCAGCTGGTGGATCTGGCCCTGCTGGCCAATGGTTTGCTCAAGGGGGCCGATCTCGACCGTTTTGTCAGGCGGAGCGTCGAGCTGATCAAATGAGCGGCCGGAGACCCGCAATAAAAAAAGGAGGCTGTCTTTGTTAGGCAGCCTCCCTTTTTTTATTGCTTTGTTAACCGAGATAGGATTTCAGCAGCTTGCTCCGCGAGGTATGTCGAAGCCTGCGGATGGCTTTCTCCTTGATCTGGCGCACCCGCTCGCGGGTAAGCCCGAAGCGTTCCCCGATCTCTTCGAGGGTCATCTCCTGGCATTGAATACCGAAAAACAGGCGGACAATATCGCTTTCCCTCTCGGTGAGGGTGGTGAGGGCCCGTGTGATTTCCCGGGCCAGCGACTCCTGAATGAGGCTTTTGTCGGCGTTGGGGGAGTCGTTGTTGATCAGAACGTCGAGAAGGCTGTTGTCTTCGCCGTCCACAAAGGGGGCATCCACTGAAACGTGCCTTCCCGATACCCGGAGGGTGTCGGCAACCTTGTCGGCCGGAAGGTCGAGGGTGGCGGCCAACTCTTCGGCCGATGGCTTTCTTTCATGTTCCTGCTCGAACTTCGAAAAGGCCTTGTTGATTTTGTTCAGCGAACCTACCTGGTTCAGCGGAAGACGCACGATGCGCGACTGTTCTGCGAGCGCCTGCAAAATCGATTGCCGGATCCACCAAACGGCGTAGGAAATGAACTTGAATCCACGGGTTTCGTCAAATTTCTCTGCCGCCTTTATCAATCCCAGGTTTCCCTCGTTGATGAGGTCGGGAAGGCTCAGCCCCTGGTTCTGGTATTGCTTGGCCACCGACACCACAAAACGGAGATTGGCCCGGGTAAGCTTCTCCAGGGCCTCCTGGTCCCCCTTCTTGATCCGCTGTGCCAATTCCACCTCCTCTTCGACGGTAATCAGCTCCTCTTTGCCGATCTCCTGAAGGTACTTGTCCAGAGAGGCGCTCTCCCGGTTGGTGATTGACTTTGTTATTTTAAGTTGTCTCATATGAAGGAAAAAAAAAGCGTGCAAATATACAACAATTAAAGGGAATTATAACCTTTATTGTGCAACGGTCCGCAGATTATGGATAAAACTGCAGGGCAACGGTTTAATCAATTCCGAAAACAAAATAGGCCAGTTCTCCGTTGGGGTAGAGCCCTTCAACGAGGATGCCCCCCCTGGCGTTGTTGATCAGCCTTGTGAAGTCGCTGACCTCATATACCGGCCTTTTATTCACCTCGGTGATGATAAAACCTTCTGACATGCCTGCTGATTTGAGTTTTCCGCTACCCAATTTCCTGACTTTGATGCCGTGTCCAATCCCTAAAGCTGCCCTTTCGCGGTCGCTGACCGCTTCGAATTCTGCTCCGAACAGGGTGTTGCCTTCTTTGACAATTCCTGTATCTCCAAGCTTGTTACGCAAGCGGGCAGAAAATTGTTTCTCTGATCCGTTTCTTTTTACGTCGATTTTTACATCATCGCCCGGGCGGAACTGGCTGATGACCTCCTGAAGTTCGGCATTGGAATTGACTTTTTTCCCCTGGATGCTGAGAATGACATCTCCGGCTTTGATGCCTGCCTCTTTGGCAGCGCCGTTTTCGGTGACGGCGGCCACATAGACTCCTTCGATTTTGTCAAGGTTGTATTCCCTGGCCACATTGGCATCCACGCCGGCGATTTCGACGCCGAGGAGGGCCCGCTGCACCTCTCCGTATTTTACGATGTCTTCGACCACCTTCCGGACGATGGTGGAGGGAATGGCGAAAGAATAGCCTGCATAGGAGCCGGTCCGGGAGGCGATGGCCGTGTTGATACCCACCAGCTCGCCGAGCTGGTTGACAAGCGCGCCCCCGCTGTTGCCCGGATTAACCGCCGCATCGGTCTGAATGAACGATTCGATGCTTGAACGGTCGCTGTTGATGCCTATGTTACGGGCTTTGGCGCTCACAATGCCCGCCGTCACCGTAGAGGTGAGGTTAAAGGGATTGCCGATGGCCAGCACCCATTCTCCCAGCTTCAGGGCATCCGAATCTCCGTATTTCAGACTGGGAAGGTTTTTTTCGTCGATCTTCAGCACGGCAAGGTCGGTGGTCTGGTCGCTCCCGATGAGGCGGGCTTCAAACTCACGCTTATCATTCAGTACCACCTTGATGCTCTGGGCTCCCTGAACGACGTGATGGTTTGTAACGATCTGCCCGTCGCCCGAAATGATAACCCCCGACCCATATCCCTGTGCCAGCTGGGGCTCCTGCCGGTAACCGAAAAAGTCAAGCCAGGGGTTGCCGCTCGACCACCCGCCGCGCATCGACTGTGTCATGATGTGCACCACTGCATTGACTGTGTTCTCAGCCGCAAAGGTGAGATCGGGCAGGTCGGAGCCCTCACCGGTAAGCGCCGTGTATCTCACCGGCTGGCTTTCGCGGACTGTAATCACCTGGGGTTTGTCGAAAAATTCCGAGTAAACCATCACCGCCAGCAGGGCTCCCCCAACCACCAGCAAAAGTGTGAATCCATATTTTTTCATGTTTTCCATTTTTTTTTCAATTACTTGTTTGAGTCACTGTCTAACGCAAAAAATCTGCCAGTGTTTCACACGACATGCTGTGCGGCCTCCATTTTGCATATTTTAACAGCCTGGCAGGCCGGTTTTTGGCGTGTCGGATGGATTTTCTTATTTTTACAACAGAATTGCTTGTGATTTTGTTTCCTATGGAGTTGCATTTTTTCAAATACCAGGGTGCCGGCAATGATTTTGTGATCGTTGACAACCGATCCCTGACATTCGATGCTGACAATACTTCACTTGTGGCAGGGTTGTGCGATCGTCGTTTCGGGGTGGGCGCCGACGGGCTCATGTTGTTGCAGGAGCACCCGCAGTACGATTTTGAGATGCGTTATTTCAATTCCGACGGCCGGGAGGCCAGCATGTGCGGCAACGGAGGGCGCTGCATGGCTGCCTTTGCCCGCCGGATGGGCATCGCCGGAGACCATACCCGCTTCATGGCGGTCGACGGGCTCCACGAAGCGGTGACGGAACCCGACGGTGACGTAAACCTCAGAATGGCCGACGTGGAAGTTATTGAAAAGACGGGGGAGGGCTATTTCCTCAATACCGGCTCCCCGCATCTGGTGTGCTTCACAGAATCGCCCGATGCAATCGACGTGGAAAAGGAGGGGCGAGCCCTGCGCCATCATGCCCGGTATGCCCCCGGAGGTACCAACGTGAATTTTGTCCAGCTCGACAAGGGTGCCCTCACGGTATATACCTATGAGCGGGGTGTGGAAGCCGAAACCCTGGCCTGCGGAACGGGTATAACCGCTTCCGCCCTGTGTGCCGCCCTGGTCACAGACAGTCCCTCCGGCTTCTTTCCCGTCACTGCCAGGGGAGGCCACCTGCGGGTTTCCTACCGTCGCGACGGGGAGCGCTTCACCGATATCTGGCTGAAAGGTCCGGCCCTGTATGTGTTCCATGGTTATATTAGCCTGTAAATGTTTCTGAAGTATGCCATGCTCCTGTCGGTGGCCATGCAGGTGGCTACCGCCATCCTGGCGATCGGACTGATCAAGCGGACCCGCTACAACGTATCCTGGATCCTCATTTCGGCTGCGCTGCTGATGATGGCCGTCAGGCTGCTTTATGAACTGCCCCAGGTGGTCGATGGGGTGGTCGTCGACACCACCTTCGGCATAGCCATCAGCTGGATGGGAGTTGCCATTTCCCTCGGCTTTCTGATAGGCATTATCTTTATCCGGAAGATCTTTAACAAATTGCGGGAGGCTGAAACCCTTAAAAAAGAGATGGACCGGAAGGTGCTGGATGCCATCATCAAAACGGAGGAGACCGAAAGAAAAAGGGTTGCCAAGGAGTTGCACGACGGTTTGGGACCGCTGCTGAGCAACCTGAAGATGTCGTTTTCGGCGCTTGAATCCCCGCCGGGGACTCCCCAGGCGGAATTGCTCGGCAATATGAAACAGGTTGTGAGCGAAGCCATCACGGCTGTGCGCGAAATCTCCAACAACCTCAGCCCCCATGTGCTTGAAAATTTCGGATTGCTGAGCGCCCTGAAAGCCTTCACCGGCAAAATTGCCGAGAACAGGGTCATCTCTTTCGAGACCGAGGGGAACATAGAAACACAACGGTTCCATCCCACCATAGAGGTGGCCCTCTACCGGGTATTGTGCGAACTGATCAACAATACCCTGGTTCATGCCAAAGCCTCGACGGTCTTCATCCGGCTTATGAAAGCGGGGGATCTTCTTTTTGTGAGTTACCGGGACAATGGTTCCGGCCTGCCCCGGGGAGCCACCCTCTCCGGTCACCCGGGGATGGGCTTTTCAAACATTGAGTCCCGCCTGAAAGCCGTGGGGGGGAGGATCGAACTGAACCCTGCCCCGAACGGCGGTTTTTCCGTTCTGATCACCTGCCCCGCCGAAATTGCGGAATGAATGCGGGAAGTGATAACTCTGCAGGCTTATGGAAAAAATAAAGGTTGCCGTGGTCGATGACCACACCCTGTTCAGGGAAGGATTGGTGTCGCTGCTTGCTGCTAGCGACTCCCGTCTTGAAGTGATATGGCAGGCCTGCAACGGCGCCGAATATCTCGAAAAACTGGAGAGCGGGGCGCCCGATGTCACCCTGATGGACATTTCAATGCCTGTCATGGACGGCATCGAAGCCACCCTTACCGCCCTGGCCCGATTTCCCGCACTCCGGATCATCGCCCTTTCGATGTACGGGGAACAGGAATACTACCTGAAAATGATCCAGGCCGGCGTGAAGGGATTCCTGCGCAAAGACAGCTACATCGACGAGGTGGTGCAGGCCGTCATCCGGGTGCACAGGGGGGAAAGCTGCTTTTCGCAAGACATGCTGGTCTCCCTGGTGACCCACCGACCGGTCATCAAGGATGAAATTCTCTCCGAACGTGAACTTCAGATCCTCGAACTTATCTGCCACGGCTACCCTGCCGGCGAAATCGCCGGCAAACTTTACCTCAGCAAAAGGACGGTGGAAAAACACCGGGCCAACATCCTGAACAAAACCCACTGCCGCAATACCGCCAACCTGGTAGCCTGGGCTATGAAAAACAACTTACTTCCCTGATGGGTATTATTACGTAATCCCAAAATAGGTTTTTAGGCTGTTTTATAATCAGAACAGGGGGTGTAGCTTTGAATTTTTTCCCGGGGGCAACGCCGCCTCTGCAGGGTGTCGTGTGGTACCCGGCCTGAAGCCGGATAACCTTGTAGCCGCCTCGCCGGGAAATTCAGAAACCTTCCGCTGCATGACCTATCTGGAAAGACTCAACGAGGATGTTCGTTTCCGCGACGGACTGAAGGCCTGCCTGAGCTGCGGTATCTGCACCGCGATATGCCCGGCGGCCGAATTTTTCGATTACGACCCCCGGAAGGTGATGATCCGGGTCCAGAAACACAACGAGGAAGAACTGGAAAAACTCCTGAAAAGCGACACCATCTGGAACTGCGGACAGTGCATGTCGTGCAAAACCCGCTGCCCGCGCGACAATACCCCCGGACTGGTGATCCAGGCGCTTCGCAAAGTGTCGATGGAAACCGGTTTGTTTGCCTTTTCGCGGAAGGGAAGGCAGCAATTGACGGTGAAAAGGACCGTGGGGGAAAACATCCGGCAGATCGGCTATTGTGTACACCCCGATACCCTCGACCCTGCCCTTCATCCGGAGCAGGGACCGGTATGGGAATGGATCTACGAAAACCGGAAAGCCCTTTACGAACGGCTGGGAGCCGGTATCTATAAGGAAGGAGCGGGCGCCGCCCGTAAAATGGATGAACAGACCATGGAGGAACTGCGGTCGATTTTTGCAGAAACCGGCGGAGACCAGCTTTTCAACCTGATAGAATATTACATTTCGGAATAAGATGAACAAAGGAACCCCTTCCCTCTCCTGGCAGGCCTACCAGAAGAGCATTGCCGACGACCATTATTATTTCGTGCGCAGCTGCATACGGCAGACCTTTTTCCCCGGATCGGAGGCCTATTTTCTCTATGTCGTGAAGGATCTGCTCGGCAGGGATATTCTGGATGATCCGCGTCATACCTCCTGTTCGGGCATCGCCTACCATGCCGATGTGATCCCGTTACCGACCATCATGACCATCATCGGCCGCCAGTTTTCGCTGATGAACGAAACCGGCTACCGCCATTTTGTTGTCTCCTGTGTCACCTCCTTCGGTATTTACAACGAGGTTCTGCATATGTGGGAAGCGCATCCCGAAATGCTGGCCAGAACCCGGGAGCATCTCTGGAAAGCCACACGGAGGGAGTTTGTGATTCCGGAGAACCTGGTACACACCTCCGATGTTATTTACAAATTCAGGGAGGAGATCCGTTCCCATGCGCGTTATTCGCTGGTTTCGGCCAAAACGGGGGCTCCTCTGCGGATCGCCGAGCACGTGGGGTGCCATTATGCGAAGATCTTTCCCGACAAAGGGGTGGGGGGCGCTGAGTTCCCCAAAGTGCTGTCGGGAATGGTGGAGGCCTGGGGCGGCGATGTGGTCGATTATCCCGAGCGCCGTCATTGCTGCGGCTTTGGCTTCCGGCATTATGTCATCCGTGAAAACAGGGGCTATTCCGTGGCCAACACCCGCAAAAAGCTGGAGTCGCTGGCTCCCTACAAACCCGATCTGATCGTTGCCAATTGCCCGGGGTGCACCATGTTCATGGATAAATGGCAGTATACCATGGGCGAAATGGAAGGGGTTACCTTCGGAGCCGACGGACGGGGTATTCCCGTGCTTACCTACGAAGAGCTGGCAGGGCTGGTACTGGGAGCCAATCCCTGGGATCTGGGCCTTCAGATGCACCAGGTCGACGTGGAACCGGTTCTGAAAAAAATGGGGTATGATTATTCCCCTGCCTCCAAATATCTCGATGCCCGGGGCAAACCGATGGGAAAGCCCATGGTGCCCGATTTTTGCTGTCTTTAGTCCCGGGTTTACTTGAACGATGGTATAATGGCCTTTCTAAACGGATACAGGGTGGCGGTGGCGGGAGCCGGCATTGCGGGAATGGCGGCGGCATTGGCGCTCCGGGAACTGGGTGTGCAGGTGGAGATGTTTGAAAAGGAGAAAGAACCCGGGGGGCACCTCAGGATGTGGAACGAGCTTTTCCCGGGCCGTGAAAAGGCTGCTCCCTTGTTGGGTGACTGGATCCGGGAGCTTGACGGCAGCGGCATCTCCCTCCATGCCGGTAAAAGCGTCGGGGAGATCCGCAGGGAAGGCGGGCAGTTCCGGGTTACGGCCGGAGGAGAGCCGCAGCGGCTTTTCGACGCCGTGCTGCTGGCCTGCGGTTTCGAGCTTTTTGATGCATCCCGTAAAGAGGAGTATGGCTATGGCATCTATCCGGGTGTGGTCACCTCCCCGGAACTGGAGTCCCTGCTGCACGATCCGGCAAAGGGACTGGTAAGGGAGGGCCTGCCCCCCCGCCGTGTGGCTTTTGTCCATTGCGTGGGCTCCCGCGATGCCAAGGCCGGAAACCATTACTGTTCGCGCGTTTGCTGCATCACCGGCGTCAAACAGGCCATGGCGGTCAGGGAACGTTATCCCGGCTGTGAGGTGCTGAATTTTTACATGGACCTCCGCATGTTCGGATCAGGGTATGAGGAGCTGTACCAGGAAGCCCAGGAAAAATACCGGATTCAGTTTATCAGGGGCCGCGTATCCGAGGCAGCCCCGACCCTCGAAGGCACCCTTCAGATAAAGGCCGAGGATACCCTCATGGGAAGACCCCTCAAGGTTACCGTCGACTGGCTGGTACTGCTGGTGGGCATGGAACCTGCCGCCTCATCAGGATCTTTCGCCGATACCCTGCAGCTGAAACGGGATGCCGCCGGCTTCCTGGACCAGCGGAATAAATTCCGGCTCCCCGGCGCCACCCCGGCCGACGGTGTTTTTGTTGCGGGAACCTGCGCCGGCCCTGCTTCCATCCCCGAAGCGATCCACCAGGGGAAAGCCGCTGCTTTATCTGTCTTCCAATACCTGAACACCCGCCATGGAAGCAAGGAATGACAAGTGGGGCTTTGCCACCGAAAAATCAAACCTGGTGAACCTGGACAGAACCCAACGGGGGTTGCATGAAGCCCTGGCCGCCAAAGTCCCGGGATTCCGGGCCTGCCTGTTCTGCGGCAGCTGCAGCGCCACCTGCACGGTAATCCGCGACGGCATGAACTTCCGCTACCTCCACCTCCTGCTGCTCAGGGGCGACCTTCAGGAGGCGGCTTCCATCGCGGCGCCCTGCCTCCTCTGCGGAAAATGCACGCTGGTTTGTCCCCGCAACGTCGATACGCGGGCTGTGCTCTATAACCTGAAAATCATGCTCCATGAATATCTCTGACCATCCTCTTTTTGTGTGGCCTTTTATGGCGGGGATGGCCTTTCTGCTGCTCTGGCTGCCGGTCACCTATGCCAGATGGCTCCGGAAAACCTCTGCGGCCGAAAGAAAACGGCTGCTCGCCGGAGTGTTTTCGGCAAGAACCTTTGAAGCCGCCGGGGAGATATTCCGCGAATGCCTGCTTCACCTGCGCATTTTCCGGTTCAATCCCCGGCTGGGATACATGCATATGAGCCTCGCCTTCGGCTGGTTCCTGCTCATAGCCGTCGGAAAGCTGGAGACCATGCTGTTCACGAACGATGGATTCAACCCTCCCTACCTGCCGGTATTTTTCAAATATTTCTACCCCGGCGGAATACCGGTCAACTTCGAAGGCCTCTTTTTTCTCACCCTCATGGACCTGCTGCTGATTTTTGTGCTGAGCGGACTGGCCCTTGCAGTGGTTAAACGGTTCCGTTCCCGTTTCCTGGGGATGAAACGTACCACCCGTCACCTGCCTGCCGACCGGATAGCCCTCACCTTCCTGTGGCTTATTTTTCCGCTGCGCTGGCTGGCCGAGAGCGTGACGGCCGGTTTGTACCATGCCGGCGGTTTTTTCACCAGGGCCTCGGGCGATATGATGGCCTCCATTCTGCCCCTGGAATACCTGTTTGAACCTTCCTGGTGGGCCTATTCCATCGCCCTGGGGGGATTTTTCACCGTCATGCCCTTTTCACGGTACATGCACATTTTTACAGAAGCAGGCATGATTTTCCTTAAATACTGGGGGCTGAAAGAGGAAAAGCGCGACAACGGATACGGCCAGTTTGAGCTGTATGCCTGTTCACGCTGCGGCATCTGCACCAACGTTTGCCAGTTGTCGGCCGATGCAGACATCCACCACTCGCAAGGTGTTTACTTTCTGCGGGAGCTTCGCTACGGGGTTCCTGAGCGGGACACGACCGAAAACTGTATGATGTGCGGCCGCTGTTCCGCCGCCTGTCCCGTGGGCATCGGAATCGACAACCTGCGACTCATGGAACGGGTGAAGGCGGTGGACTCCCTCGTGCATCCCTTTCCCTGGCAGATGGTTTCACGGGAGGAGGAAGATCCCGTCGATCTGCTCTATTTTGCCGGCTGCATGTCGCATCTCACACCGGGACTCGTCGCCGCCACCCGGGCGATTCTGGACAAAGCCTCCGTGCGGTATGCCATGCTGGATGAAAAGGGCGGACTGTGCTGCGGGCGGCCAGCCATGGAAGCCGGATTTATGAGCCAGGCACAGGAGATTATCGGCCGGCTTACCGGATTGATCAACCGGTCGGGAGCTTCCTGTTTGCTGGTAAGCTGCCCCATCTGCTACAAGGTTTTCAGGGAGTCCTACCAGCTGGCCATCCCGGTAGTCCACCATTCGGTCTACTTCCGCAGTCTGATGCGCAAAAACCCCTCCCTCTTCCGGAAGACGCAGTGGAGGATGAGTTATCACGACCCCTGCGACCTGGGCCGCGGCAGCGGGATTTACGAAGAACCCCGTGATATCATCCGGAAAATCGGATGGCTTGTGAGCTCGGAAAATAACAGGGAAAACAGCCCCTGCTGCGGAGGAAGCCTGGCCAACCTATCCATTACCCCCGGGCAGCGACAAGCCATCACCGATGCCGCTTATCACTCTCTTACCGCCCATTCGCCCGATTACATCGTTACCGCCTGCCCCCTCTGCAAGAAAACCTTTGCCGCCGGGAAACGCGACATTCCGGTAATAGACATCGCAGAGGCGCTGGTGAAAACCATGGCCTTGGAAGAAGCTGCAAAGAGGAAAAAAAGCGCCGCCCTGGCAGAAGCGGTTCCTTAGCTGTTCTGCCTGCCGGTCTCCGGCGTCAAGGACCGATAGTGCCTGAAATGCCCGGTCCCTGTTGCATCCATCCCGTCGGATTCCCCGGAAAACTGAAAAGAGGGTCAGGAAGGTATCTCCCGGTCTCCGGGAACCCTGTACCATTTTGAGACTACCGGTCCCGGCTTATAACAGCCGAGATAGTCCAGCGCTTCATCAGGCGTGGCGGCAATATGGTACAAATCCCTGTATTCGGTTTTGGAAAAATGGCTGGTAAATGCCTTATCGAATTGGCGGAACAGATCGCTGAAAAAATCTGCGGTGTTCACAAATACGATGGCCTTGCGGTGGTAATCGAGCTGTTTGAGCGTGATGACCTCGAGGATTTCCTCCAGGGTGCCGAATCCGCCGGGCAGCGCAATGAAGGCATCGCTCAGCTCGCGCATGCGGGCTTTGCGTTCCGCCATGTCACGGGTTATCTCCACCTCGTGCGAATGGTTGGAGACCAGTTTCCTTTCCAGCATCCTTTCGGGGATGATGCCTATTGTCCGGGCCCCCGCTTCCCGGGCTGCAATGGTTACCACCTCCATGAGCCCTACATTGGCTCCGCCGTTGACAAGCAGATGCCCCCTCTGCCCGATGAGTTTCCCCAATAGCTCCGCATCCCTGACATAGAGGATGTCGAGTGCGTTGCTCGATGAACAGAACACACAGATATTCACCCGGATATATTCTAGTTAATACATTTTCCTTCGGAAAATACAGATTGCTGGCAGGTTCCGGTCCTGCAGACCTGTGAAACCCGCAGGGAGGAAAAATGCTTTTTTCGCGGCCGGATCGCCATGCCCGTATTACTTGCCGGCAAATGGAGGGTAAGATGGGTTCATCCCTGAAAACCTCCGGATCCCCGGAATTTCTTTGGCCACCATTCTGCCCTTCTGGGAGGCTGGGTTTCCCGATCTGTTGGGTTCCGGCTTTGTTAACCGGGGTTCTCTGGGCACTGCCGGGCGGCCGTCAGGCATCGATATTGGCATATATGGCATGGTCTTCAATGAATTTCCGGCGTGGCGGAACATCATCGCCCATCAGCATGGCAAAGATATGGTCCGCTTCGGCGGCATTCTCGATGGTAACCTGCTGAAGGGTGCGCAACCCGGGATTCATGGTGGTTTCCCACAACTGTTCGGCATTCATTTCTCCGAGACCTTTGTACCGCTGGATGGTCACGCCCGATTCGTTGCCGTCGGCCCACTCTTCGATCAACTGGATGCGCTGCTGCTCCGACCAGGCATAGGCCTCCTTCTTCCCCTTCTTGACCAGGTAAAGGGGAGGGGTGGCCAGGTAAAGGTGGCCCCGGCGGATCAGCTCCTGCATGTACCGGAAAAAGAAGGTCATGATCAGGGTGTCGATGTGGCTTCCATCCACGTCGGCATCGGTCATGATCACAATTTTGTGGTAGCGCAGCTTGTCGAGGTTCAGCTCCTTGCTGTCTTCGTCGGTGCCGATGGTCACCCCCAGGGCGGTGAAGATGTTTTTGATCTCCTCATTTTCGAAGATCTTGTGCTGCATGGCCTTTTCCACGTTGAGAATCTTGCCGCGCAGGGGAAGGATGGCCTGCGTGCGGCGGTCGCGCCCCTGTTTGGCGGTTCCGCCTGCCGAGTCTCCCTCGACAAGGAAGATTTCGCATTTCGAAGGATCCCTTTCTGAACAATCGCTCAGTTTACCCGGAAGTCCCCCTCCCGAAAGGGAGTTTTTCCGCTGGACCATTTCGCGGGCTTTGCGGGCTGCATGGCGGGCCTGGGCAGCCAGGATCACCTTGTCCATGATGATGCGGGCGGCCCGGGGATTCTCTTCCAGATAGTTGGCAATCATTTCGCTGACCGCCTGGTCGACCGAAGCGGTCACTTCAGAATTGCCCAGTTTTGTCTTGGTCTGCCCCTCGAACTGAGGCTCGGCAACCTTCACGGAGATCACCGCCGTAAGCCCTTCCCTGAAATCATCGCCGTTGATGTCGATCTTCAGTTTGGAGAGAAGTCCCGACTGGTCGGCGTAGTTTTTCATGGTACGGGTGAGCCCCCTGCGAAAACCGGTCAGATGCGTGCCCCCTTCGATGGTGTTGATGTTGTTGACGTACGAGTGCACATTCTCGGAATAGGAGGTGTTGTATTGCAGGGCGATTTCGACGGGAATGCCGTTCTTCTCGGTCGATACATGGATGATTTCGGGGGTGAGCCGCACGCGCGAGTCGTCGAGATATTCCACAAACTCGCGAAGCCCCATCGTCGACAGGTAGGTTTCGCTCCGGTGGTTCCCCTCCTCATCGACCGTCCGTTCATCGGTGAGGACCAGCCGGATACCGGCGTTCAGGAAGGCCAGTTCCCGGAGCCTCGCCGTAAGGATTTCGTATTTGAAGGTGGTGGTCTGGAAGATGGTGTCGTCCGGTTTGAAAGTGATGATGGTTCCGGTAGTGCCGGTTTCCCCTGTTTCCCTGACACTGTACAGGGGCTTCCCGATCTGGTATTCCTGAACCCAGATTTTTCCATTCCGGTGTATTTCCGCCTTCATATAGGTCGAAAGGGCATTGACGCAGGAAACCCCTACGCCGTGAAGTCCGCCGGACACCTTGTAGGAGTCCTTGTCGAATTTGCCCCCTGCGTGCAGGACCGTAAGCGCCACTTCCAGGGCCGACCGGTTTTCCTTGGTGTGTATTTCCGTGGGAATGCCCCTGCCGTCGTCTTTGACGGTAATCGAATTGTCGGGGTGGATGGTCACCACAATGTTGCTGCAGTATCCGGCCAGCGCCTCATCGATCGAATTGTCGACTACCTCGTAGACCAGGTGATGCAATCCCTTGTCGTTGACATCGCCAATGTACATGGCCGGCCTTTTCCTGACCGCTTCGAGCCCTTCCAGCACCTGAATGCTGTCGGCTCCGTAATGGTCGCTGCCATGTCCGTTTCCCGATCCGTTGCCGTTCACCTTAGGGTCTGTTTTCTTTTCAGTTTCACTCATTGGTGTCCTTCTCCTCCCAGCCGGAACAGCGCGCAGGCGCTGTCCGCTTTCCTTTGTTTTAAAATGATATATATCAGTAAGTTACATTTGTAGTTCCCTGTCCGGGAAAGCACCTGCAAAAATAATAAAATAAGCCGTGGAACCGAAATTTTTATTCATGGATGAGCGCATTTGGCCAAGAATTTATCAACGATTTAACATTTATTAAACAGCTGGAATATAATATATTAGCAGATAAGCCCAACCGGTTGTCCCCCAAGGATCAGATTATGTTCAGGCAAATAGCCTGACCGGCGGTTTCCCTGCCGGGTTTCGGTCCGGATGAAGGGCGAAGAGGTGTTTCAGAAGGAGTAGCTGATGCCTCCCAGCAAATTGAGGCTTTGAACCGGATAGCCCAGCCAGCGCTGGTATTTCTGGAACCCGAAATTGTTCAGCTGTCCGAATACCGCCAGTTTGCCGGTGATGTCGTAATTCCCCCGGAGGTTCAGGTCGATGGCGGTGTCGAGGGTGTATTCCCTGTGGTCAAACATGGAATAGCCATTCTCCAGGGGAAAGGTTTTCAGGGGCGTATCCCCGAACTGGACAAACAAAGCTTCCCGTTTCCCGATCACGTAAAAGTCGGCGGCCACGTCAAGCCGGTCGCTGATTTGGTATCCCAGAGAAAAGGTGCCGTCGAAGGCGGGCAGGTTCCATGCCTCCTTCTCATTGGCAGGGGTGTGTTTGTAGACATTGACGCTGACCAGCAGATTCAGTTTGTCGCCGGCGTGGTGGGTTACCTCGCCGTTTACCTTCAGGCTCTTCAGGTCATCGTAGAGTACCCGGAAGGTATTGTCGGCATAGGCGGGGCCGGGAAGCGGTCCCATCACCGGAAGCCGGAATCCCGGCAGGTAATAAAAGGGATAATCCTCGAACGAAGAGTAGTCGGCCTGGATCCTGAAGTTGGTCTTAGGGGCAATTCTTCCGTCGAAGCCGCCGTATATCCGGTATTGTTCGAAATGATTTCTGACAACCAGTCCGGGCATCACAAAGGGATTCTGGCCGGAGATGGCCGCAAGGTGGTTGTGGTTGTAATTTCCGTCGACACCGGCATAGACACTGATGATCTCTTTGACAGGAACGAAATTGAGGCGCAGTACCGGCGCTATCTCAAAAATCTTCCGGTCATGGCGCACGTTAACGAACCAGGCGTTGAAGCCGGCCCTCAGGTTCAGGGTCGGATTCCCGAACAGCACCGAGGGTTTGAAAAACAACCAGGTTTGCCGCCGGCTGTGGGTCAGGGAGGTTGAATCGTGGTACATCCCGGAGGCAGCCGAATATTCGGCGCCTGCCTTGATATCGAAGGTAAAGGTATCCCAGGGCCGGTGAAAATCCATGGTGAAGCTGGAGAAATCTTCGCGCTGCCCGGTTCTCGCACCGTAGCGGTAATACTCGAAGTTGAAGCCCGTTGCCGGATCGCGCCTGGAGGTAACCACATTCTGCAGGTCTATCCGGATGCCTCCCTTGGTGAAAGCCTGCTTTTCCCCCTGTAAGGTGTATGGGGTGGGGCCGTTTTTAAGGAATGGGGGAATGGTGTCCCCCCTGTCGTTGCCCGGATAGCCGTAATATCTGAATCCCTCGTGATCCACCCCCAGGTTCATCGACAGGGTGGACTTACGGAACATATGCTTCAGGAACATCTCCGCCTCGCTGTCTGAGAAGGGCGCTTTCACCCGGTCGCCCCCCGCAAGGTTCAGACTGCCATGCGAGGAAAGGTGCTTCAGGTGAATTCCGAAGATGGAATTTTTATTCTCCTTGTTGTTGAAGAAAAGCTCCCCGTAAGGTTTGTTGTAGTTTCCGATGCCGGCGCGTACGATACCGTAGCCCGGTTCGTAGGCCGGTTTTCCGATCACCGTCGCCGCTTGCATTTCCCTGACCGACAGGGTGGAAAACACAGGGGCCGAGAAGATAGAATAGCTGAAATCGGGTTTTTTGTGTTCTTCCTCGCGGATAACAGGCAGGTCGTTGATTTTTTCGGCATCGATCGAAGCCGGGGTGTAGGCCTTCACCACCTCCACCTCCTGCCGGAGCGTGTCCTGGGAAACGGCCGTCAGGGGCAGCCAGGCCATGAGGGCTGTCAGGCCTGCGGCCAACGGCAAATATCTTATAGTCATACTGTTTCTTTTCATCTGTCTAAAATAGTAAGTTGCTGTGGCAAATTCCGTGAAACAGATGGTATATCCATCGGTTTAATCATCCCGGTTGGTGCATAACGGTGCATGGACATTTCATCAATTCAACTTTATCTGCCTGGGACTGCCTGCAGATTCTTCCTGTTCCCTTTTTTCCCTGGCTTCGATGTCGCTCAGTTTTCGCCTTGCCTCGGCCAGGACTCCGTCGCTTTCGACCGGGTAGTTCTCGATAAGGCTCTTCAGGGTATGCTTTGCCTGAAAATCATCCTTCCGCGAAACATAAATATCCGACAGGAGGATGAAACTTTTGGCCAGCCAATAGGACTGGGGGGTTCCCTTGTCGATGAAATCCAGGATCTCTTTTTCGGAAGCGGCAAGGTTTTGTTTTTTGAAATAGAGGTCGGCCAGCAGGTATTTGGATTCAGCGCCCTGTCCCGTGTTGGTTTCGGAGGCCGATTCGCGCATCCCGGGCAGGGCGGCATCCCAGTTCCCCAGCTGGTAATGCGACCGGGCGGTGATGAAGCCGGCTTCGCGTAGCAGCTGTTCCCCGGCCTTTTCCGCTTTTTTGACCAGTGCGGCGCTTTCAATGGCTTCGCGGAATTTCCCGAGACTGTAATGGCAACGCATCAGGCCGGCCAGCGCTTTCACCTTGTTCCAGGCATTCCCCGAAATTTTATCCAGCTTTTCATAATAACCGGCAGCCTCGGCGTAACGTCCTGCGTTGTATAGGAGTTCTGATGCTTTGGCGTAGGAGGTTTCGCTGAACAGGTTCACCGGCTGTCCCGACACATGCAGATAATGGCCGAGCGATTCGCTGTATTTTCCCTGCTGGTACAACGACTCAGCCAGGTAGAACCGGGCGTTGAGCACAAAGCTGCCCTCCGGATACTGCTCCAGGTAGCGGCGCAGTGCGGCGGGCGCCCCCGGGTCGTTGGCCATGAAAAGCTTCTCCGCAGCCAGCCAGGTGAGCGAGTCCTTCTCCGAAACCGTAACGTTCGGACCCGTACCCAGTTTGTTGGCATACGTGAAGTAGCCCTCGATGTTGTTCATCTCCATATAGCAGTTTCTGATTCCCACCAGTGCCGACTGGGCCTCCTGGGTGCCGCCGAAATCCTCGGCCACCTCCTTGTAATACTTCAGCGAATTGCCGTAATCCGACATGTTGTAGTGAATCAGCCCCAGCTGCAGCAGGGCTTTGGGATAATAGGCGCTCGATTTGTACTGGTCGATGATTTTCTGGTACTCCTTTTTGGCAGCTGAGAAGTCGTTTTCCCTTTCGTAGGTTCTGCCCAGTTCGAAGAGGGCATCGTCGAGGTAGGCCGACTGGGGGTAGGAACTCACCAGGTTGCGAAGCTGGCTGATCTTGCCCTGCTGGTTCCGCTGGAGCCCGCTGGTGAAGGCCAGCTGGTACAGCGAATAGTCGGCATCGTACAGCTTCATCGAAAAGGCCTGGTTGTAGTTTTTTACGGCTTCCTCGTAGTTGCGCGCCACAAAATGGGTGTCTCCCAGCCGGTTGTACACATCGGCCATCTTCCGGGTCCGCTTTCCCTGGTTAACCGACAGGTATTTCCCGAAGAAGTTGGCTGCCTGCCGGTAATTCTCCAGCTTGAAATGGGAATAGCCCAGGCTGTAATAGGCTTCGTTGTATTCGGAGAGGGCGACGGCCCCGGGCGACTCCAGGAACTGGTTGAAACCCGTGATGGCCGAATTGTAATCGCCTGTCCGGTACAGAGCCTCCGCCCTCCAGAAACGGGCCCCGGCCGTTACGGCGTTCACATGCCGGTTTTCGAGCGACTTGTCAAAATAACCGATCGCCTCTTCGTATGCGCCACCCTGCAGCAGTTCCAGCCCCCGGTTGCAGGTCACCCGCTGATAGGCCTGGCTGATGGCCGTGGTGCGGGGGTGTATCTTTTCGATCGATCGTATGGCATCGCTGTAATTCCGCGTTACCATGTACACTTCGCTCAGATACTGGTAGGCAGAGGCATTCCGCTCCGAGTTGGGATACAGGCTGATGTATTTGTCAAAGGCCTTGATCGTCTCGTTAAAGGGGGAATAGGAAAGTTCGTAGGTGAGCTTGGCATAATTGAACAGGGCATCCTCTTTGATTTTTTCGTCGAAATCCATCTCCGACGCCGAACCAAAGGCAATGCGGGCTTTTTCCTTCCGGTCGGTCCGGATGTAGGCATCGGCCAGATGGTACAGGCTGTTCTGGGAGCTAAGGTCGTTGCCCCGGGAGGCTTTCTCCAGGTAGGGTACCGCTTTCGCATACTCTGCCGTTTGGTAGTAACAGTATCCCATGATGTAATTGTCCTCGCGCGATTTGGCGCCAGGCTGCTCATGGTAATACTCCAGGAACTGAATGGCGTCGCTGAACCTGCCCAGGTGGAAAAAGGAATCACCGGTAATCTTTGCCAGCTCCGGCTTGCTCGACTCCTCCATGTCGTTGATCAGGGGCACGATGTAATTGACCACCTGGTCGTACTTTTCCTGTTTGTAGTAGATCTGGCTTATGTAAGCGGGAATAAGGGGGGAAAAATTCGGATCGGTTTCCAGTTGTCTGAACCCATCGAGCGCTTCATCATAGCGTCCCTTCAGGTACTGGATGTGCGACCAGTAGTAAAGCGCAGGTCTGGCAAGCAGATGTTTCTTGTCGCGGATAAGTGAAAACTCATTGAGCGCAAGCTCCTGTTCACCGGTGTTCATATAGCTGTAGCCCATCATATAGCCGCATTTCACCTGGTCGCCGTCGCTCAGACCCTCCCTGTCGACTCCGCCGAGGGTTTTCAGCGCCAGGGGATGCCGTTTCCTGTCGAAATGGTATTCCCCCAGATAGAATCGGGCATAATTGCTGTAAGGGCTGTCGGCATAATCGGCTATGAATCCCGACAGCATTTTTTCACCGGTGACATGTTCGGAGCGGAGGGCTGCCAATGCCATGTAATAATAGGCTTCCGAGGCGATTTCCGACTTTTCGTCGGTCTGGTATCTGATCTTCTCAAACTGGTAGTAGGCAGCGTTGTACTTGCCGGTTCTGAAAAGCTCCTTTCCCAGGGCAATCTCCTTCTGCAGATCGGTGTAATATTTTGTTTCCTGTGCATCCAGCCCGGAAGAAAGCCCCGCAAGAGCTGCCAGGAATACAAGCAGTTTCTTAAATTCCATCCCTTTTCCCATTTTACACAACACCGGCCACGGCAAAAACCATGCAAAGAGGGTCCACTGGCCGGCTGAACACCAAATTAACGTTTTTCGAAGGGGGTTCTGTGTCCGATAACCACCTTTTTCTCAACAAATAACTGTTAGTTACTTTCGTTTATTATCACCGGGATTTAAAAAGATTGCCTTACATTCGTAACCAAAAGCTGCTGCCATGGCCGGTCAGATAGAAATTGAGCTGAAAAATGCCGACATCTGCCAGCGGGAGGAACTTGTGCTCCAGGATGTTAGTTTTACCATTGCGCAGGGGGAATTCGTTTACTGCGTAGGGCGGGTGGGTACCGGCAAGTCCAGCCTGATTAAGACCATGAACGCCGAAATTCCACTCGGAAGCGGAACCGGCAGCGTTGCCGGATTTCCCCTTCATGCCCTGAAGCCCAGGGATATTCCGATGCTGCGCAGGAAACTGGGGGTGGTTTTTCAGGATTTCAGGCTGCTTTTCGACCGGAATGTAAAGGAGAACCTGGAATTTGTGCTGAAGGCCACCGGCTGGAAACAGCCCAAAAGCATCCAGGAGCGGATACGGCGGGTCCTGGAAATGGTCGACATGGAAAAACACATTGTCAAGATGCCCCACCGCCTGTCGGGAGGGGAACAGCAACGGGTTGTCATCGCCAGGGCCATCCTGAACGACCCCTCCGTCATCCTGGCCGACGAGCCTACGGGAAACCTTGATCCTGAAAGTTCGGAGCAGATTCTATTCCTGTTGCAGGAACTCAACCGGGCTGGCAAAACCATTGTCATGGCCACGCACGACTACGCCCTGATTGCCGGCCATAAAAGAAGGACCCTGATATGCGAAAACCGCCGGGTTGCCGATGTTTCCGATGCCGGGGAACAGCTTGATTTCGGCGTGCTTTTCTGACCATTGCCAACCTGTTTCTTCCTTCCACCGCACCCTCCTTATCAGCCGGATATCCAACCTGTCTCTCAGCATCGGAAGAGGAATCGGATCTGCCGCTACAGATGCTCCGATCCCCCGGTCCCACGATACCGGACATCCGCGGGCGGACCCCCGACTGCCTGCAAAAAATATGTTGAAGGCGATCTGCCCTGACCGGAAATTCCGTATATTTCATTTAAAATTAAACGAATGGGTACCACAATGAAAAAGAGTGTTATTTCCGGTACCGGGGTTATCGCGGCCCTTTTCCTGCTGCTGCTTTTATCACCCCGGCATGCATCCGCTCAGACCGCCGGTGGCTCGGTGGTGCTGGCAAAATGCAATTCCTGGGTCTCCTTCTCGGTCAATGAGTATTCGGGCGAGGTGGAGATCAAAAATATCTGTGCAAAGCAAGATAACCCGGCTTTGGTGGATATCTACCTCAACACGGTGAAATCGACAGAGACCATCTCTTATGGCAGTTCGGTATTCAGGGGAGGTTTTACAGCAGCCTCCACCATCAAGATCGTAAACATCGAAAAGGGTAATTCGGGGACCACCTGCAACAAGCGGGGGCCCAAGGACTCGGATGTGAGGGTCTACATCCCTTCCAATGCCACACAGATTAAAACGTCCAACATTGTTTCGGGGAGTACCTGTACCGTGTGCGGGGCGGATTTCAATCCCATCAGAAAGTAAGATACGGAACCGACCTGCTGGTGGATGCGGATGATCGGCAAATCCGGCAGCCCTTGTTTCCTCCCTGGAAATACAAGCCAGGGGTGACTTCCTCCGCGGTGTTATCCGGCGATGTCATGCCTGTACCTGAGGGAACGGGTCTTTTCCCGGCGGATCAAGAAATGGATGCGGGAAAAGGCGAACCCGGCGGAGAAACGAAGGAGAATACATCCCCGGAAATCGTCCGCCGTCATTCGCAAGGCGGTCTGTTTTCCGAATTTTGCGCCCCGGGGGCCATATCGTGGCAGCGTTTATTAAATCCGGGCGGACAGGTCATATTTTTCCTTATTGTCTACTTTTGTGGAGTAATTTATTTTTTCATGGTTTTGAAAAGCAAGGTTCCTTTGGTGATACTGGTGGTTGCATCCCTGGTATTCCATTCCTGCCGGGAGGAGGATTTTACTCCTGAAGAAACCGGCACCCTCACCGACGCGGAGGGCAACACCTACCGGACTGTTTTGATCGGCAATCAATGGTGGATGGCGGAAAACCTGAGGACTGCCAGTTACCGGGACGGGGAAAGCATACCGCTTGTGACCGATGATGTCGCATGGGGTACGCTGAAAAGCCCGGCCTGTTGCTGGTATGGCAACGAGACGGAGAACAAGGAGATTTTGGGCGGGTTGTACAACTGGTATGCCGTGGTTACGGGCAGGTTGTGTCCCGAAGGGTGGCATGTGCCCGGTGACGGGGAATGGGAGGAACTGAACGGGTACCTGGAGAAAGGGTACATGGCGGGCAGGCGAATGGTCGAAACAGGAACCTTTTTGTGGAAGCACGTGGCTTTCAGTGCCACCAACGAAAGCGGCTTCTCGGGGGTTCCGGGAGGCTGGCGGGGGAGCTGGTCGTACAATGCCCTGGGCACCAAGGGATTCTGGTGGTCATCAACCGAGTACCTGACCTCCAAGGCCTGGTACCGTTACCTCGACGGAAATCCCGCCTTTTTTGGCCGGGGTTTCACGGGAGACCTTTTTAACGGCTACAGCATCCGTTGCGTCCGCGACTGATCTGACGGGAATCGGCAGAACGCATAATTTTTCCTCATGGCAGCCATTCTCTGGTAAGCCCGGCTCCTGATCGCTCTCCCCCTTCGTTCCATTCTGTGGCGAAGGAAAACTGCCGTTTGTCATACGGATGGAATGGAACTGATGTTTTACGGCCGGAAACATCACTACCGGTCCCAGGCATCCGTCCGGTTCCTGCAGGAAGGCAAGGGCTGTCACTGATTTACTTCAGCTCCGGATGGGCCGGCGGATTCGGTTTGTCCCCTTTTTACTTGCGGAATGGGAGAGGGGCCGGTATTCCGGTCGCTGGAGGCGTCGCTGACGGTCCGGAGCTACGGGAGGTCGCTCCGGCGCTGCCTGTCTTGTGTCCGTACCGGCGCATGGGGAATGGCTGATAATCAGATTCCGGGACAAGCCTCTCCCCGGCCGGCCAAAGGTCGTTGGCTCTCAGGGGTCCCCGCTCTTCCGGAGAAACACCAACCGGGTAAGCATTCATCCTTTCCGCCGCCAGGGGCTCCAGCAGGGCTAGAATATCGCTCAGATGGCACGACGGCCGGAGCCATTCCCTCTCTTTCCCACGGGGCAGAATCACCGGCATCCTGAAGGTTTGTATCTTCTGCATCAGACTGTTGCCCGGTACAGTTATCAGGGCGAACCCAAGGTGTTCCGCGCGTGTCACCGGATCTACCCAAACATCGTACACCCCTGCCATTCCGAAGGGACGTTCGCGGTTGCGCAGGTAAACGAGATAATACTGACGGGTAACGGCCGACCATTCCAGAAAAGCATCGGCAACCACCACGCACCGTTGGTTGAACAACGGACGCTTAAAGGCGGGCTTCATGAATATGGCTTTGCTTCCCGAATAGGAGGGGTCGTTTCCCTGGTTTTTGCTGCCTTCCGCCCTGGCATGGGTCAGATTCATCCCCCTCCCGGCCCACGATGGGGTCATGCCAAACTCCGCCAGGCTAAACTCTTTGGGATTCCGCTGGGTCAGAATCACCGACTCACCGCCCGGCGCTGCGATGCGGAAGGGTTCCCAGGTTAAACGGGGACCGGCAACCGCCGAAAACCTCTTTTCCAATTCATCCGGCTTTCCGCACAAGACAATCCTTTGCGCCATGATTAAAATATGATCAGAATATCCGGTTATAATATAATCATTTTGCATTATGCTGCGGTAAATATCGTTGGCCGGTCCGGACAATTTCTTTCCCGTGAAAAATAAGGTTGCAGGGGATGGGGCAGTAAGGATACCGGAGCGGGGGAAAAAGTGCAGGGGCGGCTGAACGTCCGGAGATCCAAAAAAAAGGGGGACTCTGAAGTCTCCCCTTTTTCAAATGTTAACCCCCAAACACACTATGTCAGATGAGATATCTGACAATAAGTGCTGCAATGATAGACAATCATTTGACATACCAGCACCGGAAACCAGAAATTAACAAGAGGTTAACAACCCGGACACGGTTGGCATGAGCCTGATGGGTGCAACCTCTGGTTATTGCGCCGGCGGTTTACCGGAGGTTCCATCGGTCATGCTTTCCCCTCCTCAAGAAGCATCCGGGTGGTTTTTTTCTCTGTTTTCCGGTTCGGGTAAACCGGTATTTCTTATATTAGAGGATGATTAACAGCTTTTTTTTGAAGAAGTATTCATCATTTTTTCAGTTCTGTTCCAAGTTTTGTTAAAGGTATGGTCATGCTGCCTCTGCACCGGAACTAAGGTGAAAGGTTGATGGGATCATCCCTGTATTTCACGGTACGAACAAAACAACGCCATGCTTCAGCCAAAAATATCGGGCGTTGACGGCTTATGCAAAACAGCGGAGATAGGCTATGGGTGATTTCTGCGGCTGGAAGAACCTGACCAGCCCTGCTTGTAATACGTAGCGGAATAACAATAGAAAATATTTCATGTATTATGGAAACAGGTTTTCTTTCGGTACAGAACAATCCGGTTTCCCGAACCCTGGCTTCATGGTTGTTTCTGTTGGTTGCCTAGTCTTTTCATTCCTGCCAGCGGGTGGATTATACCGGAGACGGTTATTTATTCATAAAACACACTGACCAAAGGGAACCGGAAAGGGTTATTCCTTTCAAGGATCCGGTACTATTTTGGGGTCACAGGTTTTTTGCCTGTGACCAGGGAGTGCTTCTGATTGAAAGTGTGATCATCAGTGGCGCATATCTCCCAAATTTTGAAGCGTGCCTGCATCCGCTGTGAGTGCAATTCAGCGCTTGATGATCATGAACCCGGCGCTGCCTGCATCGCTGTCCACCATCACACAATAGAGACCCGGATTCAGGTGGCCGATTCGAATCTGTCGCGAGTCCCCATCAGCCCGGAAAACCATCGTCCCGGCTGAAGAGTAGATTGTAATGCTTTGGATGGCGTGTTCGGTTGAAAAGTTCAGGAAATCATCCGCCGGATTGGGGTACAGCCGGAGCTGCCCGTCTGACGACCTTTTTCCCCCAGGTGATGCTGCCGTGGTCACCGGCCTGTAACTGCCTGAATAGGTCCGGTAGCGCAGGATGGAGTCTTTGAGTGCTTTAATGATGCCGTGGTTGTCATCCTCTGTCTGGTTATTGAACGACCACCTGAAATCGCCGCCGTTCAATCTGCCAGCAAAGGCTGTGACGATGTCTGCCACCTCCCCGGGGGCATCGGCAATGTACGGATATGCAATTTCCGGATTCATGTCAAAATTGGAATAGGGCCAGTTGCCCCGGACCGATCTCACCGAGCGGGGGATGGAATCTTTGATGCCGTTCACCCGGTATGCATCGAATTGTACCGGGTGATCTGTCTGGTATACAAGTTTATAGTCGCCGGCGAACAGGTTGTTGAAGGCTTTGTTCATCCCTCCGTCCTGACCCGAAAAGGTCCCTTCCTTCGTGTAGGTTCCGGTGGATGGATCGTACGTATCGGTACCCTGTCCCGAAATCATCATGGGGCGGTTACAGTTCCTGAAATAATTGGCTTCGATAAGGGCGGACGATTCGGTTGTGTTTCCAATGCAATAGACCGAAACCCCGTCGTAATAGTTGTTGTAGATGTGGGCTGTGGTATAGTGCAGGCGGGGCGTGCGTGAATCGCAATGGTCAAACCAGTTGTGGTGAAAAGTCATGTACAGCGTTGTTTCTTCGCCGGTGGCGCCGCCGCAACCCAGAACTTTGCCGGAGTCCCAGAAATGGTTGAATGAAACGGTAATGCCAGAGGAATTGTATTTCGTGTCAATAGACCCGTCGCCTTTCACCTGGTCGGCATCGGAACCGGGCGACCCATAGAAAAAGTCATTGTTGTGAATCCAGATGCCGGCATTGTCGGTATCCAGGGAAATGGCATCGTCGCCGAACAGCATGATGCCCAGGTTCCGTATTTCAATGAGGGCTGTTCTCTTCAAGAAGAAGCCGAAACCATAGGCGGTGGCATCATCCCCGATCCCTTCAAGGGTGACATTCCTGATCTTTCTGTTCGTATTGTTGAATCCGGTAACCGAAATGTAGTTTGCGTCCTTCAATCCTTCCACCGATGACGCGTGTATCTGCCCGATGAACCGGATGATCAGGGGAGAAGGATCGTATCCTTTGCCTTTGGCAGTGAGAATGGCGGAAATGCCCGTGTAGGTCAATGCCACGCCTTTGTCATTCAATACCTTGCATGTTACTGTATTGGCCGTTTCGTTGGTCACGTACAAAACCTTCGCACCCGGTTTGGGCGTTCCGTCCCGGTTGTAAGCCCCCGGAGTCTCTGTCCCGGAAAAGGCGAATCCCTCCCTCGCATAAGGTTCTATCCGGATTGAAGGAGTATAAACGGCTGCGGACGAATGTTCAACCCCGCCGATAACGGGAACGATTTTCATCCGGCAGGTTCCTTCCCTGAGTCCCGGCAGGTCGGCACGGAAATAACCGCTGTAACTGCGGATAAGCTGGCTGTCAATCCTGGTTTCTGTTTCTCCTTCAGGGATGTAGTAAACATGATAGCCTCCGGCCTCCGGATAGGGTTTCCATACCGCCCAGGCCGATTCCGGCCATCCTCCGGAATCCAGAAGGATGACCTGTCCCTTTGTGCCGGGCGCGGACACCAGAAGGACGATTACTAAGATCCATGTATTTTTCATTTCCGCGGTGGTTTTAAATGCAATATCTGGCGAAAAACCAACAGGATCTGTATTCATCGCCACCTCATGCCGTGATAAGCTGCACTCCTGATTGCGATGCGCTTTGCCGGGAGGGCCTGTTCAGCGCCTGCTGTCCGTTGAATCTTTAAGAATTATTTCTTGGGTGCTATCCGGAAAACGGATGGTTTCTTCCAGCGGCCCATCTTCGGATGATGCTTCAATCAGGGCATCGAACGCATCCCGGCAAAAGGCATCCTGACCTGAATACCCCACCATGCCCCAATTGCAGTCGCTTTTATAAAACTTTACGTATTGCCTGAATCCGGCCTTTTGAATCAGGAACCTGGTAAACCAGGAATAATAACCATATGCCTCCCTGTTAAAAATGTTGCAGTTCAGGTACTCGCCCATTTCCTCCGGCGATGCCGGCAATGCTTCTAACTCCCTGACCTGTCCGGCACAGAAAAGAGCAAGTCCTTCAGAAAGCCAGGCTTTCGGATGAGGCAACAGCACATGCACCAGTTCATGTCTTGCCACCCTCCTGTATTCATCCAAATCACGCCCGGTATTCCCGTCGTGGTAGGAAGTTATAAGGATTGTTTCTTCTCGTTCCAAAGCCATCCCCACGCTGGTAACTTTTGATTCATAGAAGCCGAAAACTCTTTCAATAAAGTTCCTTTGATTTGAGAAGATGATGATCTTTATCTTATGGTTCTTCCCTAAATCCAGAAGGTCCGTATAACAATCATATGCCCCGGAAAATGCAGAAACATATTCTCCGTAATCCCGGTCATCCTGCCTGTAGAAATCAAAATGGTCATTGCTGTGAAACCACTCTTGTGAAAGACCCTGGAAGGCCAGCGAAACGGAAAGAAGGAGCAGCGCACCAGTTTTTTCAAATTCATTCATCCGGATAGTTACACAAGGTTCCCTTATTTAATGCCTGCATGCCACCGTTTTACAGTCAGGGGCCGTACTTCAGGAAGCGCGTTTGGTTGCAGGTTGTCTGCAACCTGTCTGGATCATTGCAGAACCGGAGTGCGGCCTAACTTATTCTGACATATTTGTTTCAATAAACTCATTTACAATGGGTGCGGCTTTATCCAGGTCCGGTTCCTGAATGAACAAATCGATGGACGACGCACTGCCTCCCGAAAATCCGGCCATTATTCCGGAATTAAAATCATTCTGAATGATGCAGGGTATTCCGGAAATCTCAAGCAATTCCTTCAATAACCCGACTGTTAATTCAGTGCCGGAATAAATGCGGACCAGATTGCTTTTCGTTGTCATAATCTCAGGTTGTTTGACCGATAGACTGTTCTGTGCCTCAGGTCTGGTGCCCCTATCGTGCCAGTCCCTGAGCTGCTCACCAAAATAGGGATTTTTTCCGACAAAAACCTTTTATGCGATAGAAACTTCGCCCCCCCAAACCGAAATGACAAGTCGCACCGGCCATTCATGGGGGTGCATATTTCTCCATGCGATACAGAGGCAGGAGAAGCACTGCGGAGTGCGGATTTCCGGACCTGCGCATTTCAGGTCCTGCAGGAAACCCCGCCGGAATCCCTTTCCTTGAACGGGATGTGTCAGGGGTTGCATCATTTCGGCGGGAGGATCCGGCGTGGTTGACATAAAAGTTATTTTTCAAGGTAAGTTCCCGCAACTTCCAATCGGGAGGGTCAGCAAACGGTTTATGGAATATCTTTGCGGCTTCGGTCATTGCTGTTTTTTATGAGTACTGAATTTTTGCTGATGGCGGGGTTTATCCTCTTCATCGTTTTCATTCTTCTCTTCGACCTGTTGCTCGTAGGACGCAACACCCATGTGATCCATGCCCGGGAAGCCCTGATCTGGTCGGGGGTATGGATTGCCCTGGCCATGGGTTTTTATTTCATCCTGGTTCATTTCGGCCATCTTCTCCACGGAATAGACTCCCCGGAGCGGCTGCGGGAGATTGTCGCCCGGTATTCGCCGGAGCTGAAATTCTCAGCCACGGGCTTCGGGGAGATGCTCCGGGAATACCGTCAGCATATGGCCATCAACTATCTCTCGGGCTATTTCATCGAGAAGACGCTTTCGATCGACAACATATTCGTGATGCTGATGCTTTTGCAGGGATTCAGCGTGGAGTTGAAAAATTATAAGAAGGTGCTCTTCTGGGGAATCCTGGGGGCCATTATCCTGCGCTTCCTCTTTATCTTCGCCGGAGCGGCGCTTGTGCAGAAGTTCGACTGGGTGCTGGTGGTTTTCGGGGTGTTCCTGATTTACCAGAGCATCCACATGCTGCTGGCCAGGGATCATGGAATGAAGGATCCCCAAAACCACCCCATCGTTAACTTCCTGAGCAGGCATATCAGGCTCCTTCCCCGCTATGTCGGCAGCAAATTCTGGACGGTGCAAAGTGGAAAATTCTTTTTTACCCCTCTTTTTGTGGTGCTGGTGATGATCGAATTTACCGACATCCTTTTTGCCTTTGATTCAATCCCGGCCATTTTTGCCGTTTCCCGAGATCCCTTCGTGGTTTTCTTCTCCAATATCTTCGCCATCATCGGGCTGAGGGCCCTTTTCTTCCTGCTGGCCGACCTGGTGGAGAAGTTCCGGTTCCTGAAGGCAGGGGTTTCGGCGTTGCTGGCCTTTGTGGGCTTTAAACTGGTTTTCCACCACTGGCTCGACCGGTTGGGGTATGAGTCGTGGTATTCGCTGGTGGTTATCGGCGGGGTCATTTTCCTGAGCATCCTGTTATCCATGCTTTTCCCGAAGAAAAGCGCATAACCTGTCGCTTCGGCTGATTGATCTATACTGTCGGTTGAAACTCAGCAGGTCTGGTTCCATGGATTCAATTATTGCTGAACCCTTTATCAGGGCAATTCCCTGAATTCCGGTGAACGCTTCTCCTCATGATTCTAACGGCATAAGCCCGGTGAATTACGATGATTGCCCTGACAAATCCGGACTCCCCGACGTTTCTCCCCGGGGAAATTCCAATTAAGGTAAAATATCACTCCAAGCGTTGGTTATAGGCTTGTTTTAACTGGCAACTTAGTGCTTGCAAACAAGTCCTGATTAATGAATAGTGCGGGAAATGAAGACTCTGTTCTGTATCTTGTTTTTGGTTCAGGCCTTCAGTTGTACCATCACGGGAGCGACGGCCGAAACCCGGATCCGGTTTCTCTGAAAAGTCTGGGACCTGACCAGGGAGGCGGTGACCACCAACCGCATTTTCCTGGATGACATCAGGGTGGAGATCATCGAATAACCGGTTGCCGGCATCGCCCCCCATTCCGGTCTGCGGGATCAGAGGTGAGATAATCTTCAGTGGACCTTCAGGACAGAGTAATGCACGGCGGGAACCTCCAACAAGATTTATCTTCCGGTGAATCTTGCACGGCGGGAACCTCCAACAAGATTTACCTTCCGGTGAATCTTACACGGCGGGAGGGTAGACATAAATCAAAA
>JAEAME010000148.1_pt1 | contig 93404 bp, 75 predicted proteins | sample 8958731 | NCBI WGS metagenome assembly JAEAME01 (sample SAMN16933194, study PRJNA681113) | bioreactor sludge metagenome | isolation source: anerobic bioreactor sludge (Control) | place: India:Bengaluru | collected 2018-10-24
TTTTTGTCCATGTTGTTGTGTGTTTTTGTGTCAACTTTTTTCAGGACAAGTCAGATCAAAGTCAAGTTTAGTAAGATTAATAACTTATCTTTTCAGATTAAATCCTTATAAACTCAGTTCTAAAAGAGACTTTTTTATATTTATATGCTTAATTCCTGTGTATAACTGACAAAATAGGTAACACGCAAATTGTCATAGAGTTTTCAACATAATGAAAACTTTTGTCAATTTGGGTAAAAGTTTTCATTATGCTGAAAACTTTTCGGATAAATTAATATTATTCTTTAGGGATTATTGGTTTTCTTGTGATAAAACCCATTGAGCATCTTCTCTTAGCTGTCTTTTCAGACTAATGTTCTTTTCTTTGGATTTCTTTTGAATTTGACTGTACCAGTTTGAATCGTTCTTTATGTTTTTAATTATTTGATTCAACTTATCCATTTCTTCTGCTGATGAAAGCTTTTCTTTCTCTTCCCAAGTTTGGATTGGATATTGTATTTCTTTTGCTGGGATTTGTTTTATCTCTCCTTTCAATGGTATTTCTATAAGATTGGTTGGCTTTAGGTCTTTTTGTTTTGAAGTTAAAAAGTCTCCCCTCACCTGGGTAAGAAGAAGCTTTGATTTATTGAGATATTGATTTTGTACAAAGTAAACAACCCATACCTTTGTGCTGTCTTCTCTGTAATCAACATAAAGGTCCTGGTAGTTATCGTAAATATCTACATTCTTCTCACTTATTTTATAAACATAATCTTTCCAGTTAAAGCTCTGAAGTGTTACCCATCTGGCTAAGTTTGAAGTTGTGTTGTGTGCCTGACCAAGATATATTATTTGTTTATCAAGATCTTGTATTGGTTTTTCTTTAATAAGTCTTTTAACCAAGATTAGGCGTTCGGTTGAGAGTTTTATATCGTTTCCTACTGCATTATTCAGTCTTTGACTTTGAAAAGCAGTAAAGAAAACAAGCAAAGAAATTATCAGGATATAGGTTTTCTTTATCAGTGGATATTTCTCTAAAAGGTTTTTTATTAGCAATATTATTGAAATCAGACTAATAGTGTAGGCAAAGAAAGAGAAAAAGGTTGGAACATAGTTTGTAAGTCCTTGAAGATAGTATTTCTTTGTGATGGCAATAAAACTTTGAGGCAGGAAGGCAAAAAGTATTCCTGTAAGAAAAAGTATAATAAGGGTTTTGGATTTAATTTTTGTATTTCTTATCAGGGAAATATAAGTTAAGATTGCAATTAGAAGAGATGAAACAAAGAAAAGCATATTTGTCAGGGAAAACAATGGAGTTGTTATCAGGTGCTTGTAGTCAAAATACACTTGAAGAGGAAGAGCATAGAGAGTCAGGTTATAGATTGTGTCTAAAATTCCTGTTGGAGATAAGTTTTCTGCTATTTGCAAGCCTGCGTATTGAGGAGGATTGTAATGTTTAAAGCCAAAATATGCTATTAAATACATTGCTCCAAAAATTATATATGGTATTAAATCTTTAAAGACTGAAAGAAGGGTTTGTTTTAAAGGTTTGTTATCATTACCTCTTTTCCAAAAGGCAAGAACAGGGAAAACAAGATAATATATCAGGAAGGTTTCATAGTAATTACTTGCAATAAACATTAGGTAAGAAGAAAGGAACAGGTAGAATTTTTTGTTTGAATTGTAGTAAGAGATCATTAGGGAAAATGAAAACAAAATCATTGCAAGAGCAGATGTAAAATAAAAAGGATAGGAAGTTGTGGAACTGTGGAAACCCATTATTTGGAAGGTTGAAATAAGCAAAAGAGAAGACAAAAGGGTGATATTGGAATTATTGAATAGTTTATTAATTAATTGAGCAAAAGCTACAAAGCATAAAGCAATTGGAAGTATATAGAGAGTGGAGAAATAAAGAGGAGAATCTATCAGATAAGGCAAAGCATAAATCCAGCGAGTAAGGAAGAAATAGAACCTGCCATGCAGATAGGGCAAATCACCAACAACTTCTGGCCATCGTCCTGAGGTGCAAAGAACATATAAATCAATATCATCTCCAACAGTAAATCCAATCTTGGTTAATGGGTAAAGAGCAATAATATAGATAATGAATAAAAGAAAATTTACTATTCTTTTTTCCTGCTTTGGTTCAATTGCACTGAGTTTCATATTTCTTTATTTATGTAATTTACTCCTTATCCTCTTCTCTTAAATTCTGAAACAATAATTCCTGTTGCAATACTTGCATTTAGAGATTCTGCTCTCTGATTTATGGAGAAATTAGGTATTGTTATTGGGTTATTAATTAAAGGAATTATCTCATCACTTATGCCGTGAGACTCGCTGCCAATAATAATTATCCCTTGCTTCTGAACTTGCTTTTCGTATATATTCTCTCCATTTTCAACAATAGTTCCATAAATTGGATAATCTTCTGGAAGGTTTTGAAGATATGATTTAAGATTATGATATGAAACATTTACCCTGAATAAAGAACCCATTGTTGATTGAATTGTTTTGGGATTATACTGGTCAACTGTATTCTCAGAACAAATAATATCTTCTATTCCGAACCAGTGAGCAATTCTTATTATTGTTCCTAAATTCCCTGGGTCATTAATTTGGTCTAAGGCAATAACCAACTTGTCTTTTGAAACAACTTCCCTGGGTAAAGGAGTTTTTACAACAGCCAAAACCTGATTGGGAGTAGAAAAAGAACTTATCTTCTTTAATTCATCCTCGTTTACCTCAATTATATTATTGGCTTTATTATTTATTCTTTTAGAATTATCATCCAACCATTGTTTTAAGGCGCAAATTGTTTCTATTTCATATGATGAATTTAAAAGTTCATTAACAACCTTTACTCCTTCAACAACAAAAACCTTATCCTGATTTCTATACTTTGATTCTTTATAGGAAGATATTCTCTTTATTTGTGCTTTGGACAACATTACTTATTTGTTTTATAATTGCAAAAGTAAGTCTTTTTGTAGAATATATATAGATTGAGAAATAAAAAAAGACCTTTGAGATATTTCCCAAAGGTCTTATTATAATTTTTGAATTATTATAGCGATTATTCAGCTACAACTTCAAATTCAATTTCTGCTTTAAGATCCTTATAAGCTGAAATAGTTGCTTTATAAGTTCCAAGAGTTTTTATTGAATCACCCTTGATAGAGATTCTTTTTCTGTCAATTTCAATATCAAATTGTTGTTTGATTGAATCAGCAAGTTGAATTGAATTAACTGAACCAAATATCTTACCATTTTCTGATGCCTTAGCTCCTATCTTCAATCCTGTAATTTTAGCATATGCTGCAACTAAAGTTTCTGCATCCTTACGCAATTTTTCTTCTTTAAAAGCTCTTTGCTTAAGGTTTTCTGCAATAATTTTCTTGTTTGAAGCAGTTGCCACCATTGCATATCCTTGAGGAATTAGATAGTTATTTGCATAACCATCCTTAACCTTAACTATTTCATCCTTGTAACCAAGGTTAGTCATATCTTGTTTTAATATAATTTCCATCTATGATTCCCTCCTTAATTATTTTAATAAATCTGCTACATAAGGCATAAGGGCCAAATGACGTGCTCTTTTAACTGCTTGTGCAACTTTCTTTTGATATTTGTTTGAAGTACCAGTTAATCTTCTTGGAAGAAGTTTACCTTGTTCGTTAACAAACTTTAAAAGGAAATCTGCATCTTTATAATCAATATACTTAATACCACTTTTCTTGAAGCGGCAGTATTTTTTTCTTTGAGTTTCAACCGTAATTGGGGTTAAATATTTTATTTCTGTTTCGTTTGCCATTTCTCTTCAATTATTTAATATTAATTTTCAGCTTCTTCTTGTGATTTAGGCTTAACAGTATCTTGTTTTGCCATAGCTGCTTCTTGTTGTTTTCTCATTCCACCTGAGCGTTTCTTTTCGTTATATGCAATTGCATGTTTGTCTAAAGAAACTGTTAGGAAACGAAGAAGTTTTTCATCTCTTTTGTAAGCTGTTTCAAGCTTAGCAATAAGTTCTCCTTCTGCTTTAAACTCTATTAAATAATAGAATCCTGTTGATTTCTTTTGGATAGGATATGCCAATTTACGCATTCCCCAATTGTTTTCATAAACAATTTCAGCTCCACTTTCAGTCAATAATGACTGATACTTTTGTACCGTCTCCTTTATCTGTTGTTCAGATAAAACGGGAGTCATAATGAAAACGGTTTCGTACTGTCTTACCATTAATATATGATTTGAATTAATAAATTATTTTCTTTTCCATTGAAAAGAGTTTGCAAAAATACAACATTTTTCCATTCTTACAACATTTTACACCTAAATTTTAAATCAAATATGTAATTTACAATATTATTTCTCACTAAAAAAAGCAAGAAAAAAGAAAAAAGAGGAGCTATATTTACAATATAACTCCTCTTTGTGTTGAATATCTGTTTTGATTATTCGTTTTTGCCGTGGCAGTTTTTATATTTCTTACCACTTCCACAAGGACATTCTTCATTTCTTCCAACTTTCTTTTCAACATGAACTGGTTGAACTTTTTGAGGTTCTGAAGGATTGTCTGCTTTAAGTTCTTCTCTTGTTGTTCTAAGTTTTCTATTATCGCTTTGAGGTAACTGAGTTTGCTTTACTTCACTTTCTCCAATAGGAAGATTTGCACGACAAAGGAAAGAAGTTATATCCTTATTGATTTCATTAATCATTTTTTCAAACAAGCCAAAAGATTCTAACTTGTAAATTAACAATGGATCCTTTTGTTCATAAGAAGCTGCTTGAACTGATTGTTTCAAATCATCAAGTTCTCTTAAGTGTTCCTTCCATGCATTGTCAATTATATGTAAAGTTATGCTCTTTTCTATTGAAAGTCCAATTTCTTTTCCATTAGTTATATAAGATTTTTCAATTGGTGCAATAGCATTCATCATCTTTACTCCATCAGTTACAGGGAAAGCTATGTTTTCGTATGTATAGTTTTTACTTTCGTAAATGTTTTTAACATAAGGGAAAGCTAATTGTGCTATTCTTTCCATTCTTTCCTTATAGGTTGAATAAACTAAGTCAAAAAGCTCTTCTGTTAAATCTGATTTCTTTGAACTAAAGAAAGCTCTACTTTCTTGAATTGGACACTCCATTGATGTTAACTTAATGAATTCAAGTTGGAATCCTTCAAAATCTCCAGCATTATGATATTCATTAATCATATACTCTAAAGTATCATACATCATATTGGAAATATCAATAGAAAGTTTATCTCCATATAGTGCATTACGACGTTTTGAATAAATAACTTCACGTTGATTATTCATTACGTCATCATATTCCAATAGTCTCTTTCTTGTTCCAAAGTTATTTTCTTCAACCTTTCTTTGTGCTCTTTCGATGCTCTTTGTCATCATTGAGTGTTGGATAACTTCTCCTTCTTTTAGTCCAAGTCTATCCATAACCTTACTCATTCTATCAGAACCGAAAAGACGCATTAGGTTATCTTCCAAAGAAACAAAGAACTGACTGCTACCTGGGTCACCTTGACGTCCTGAACGTCCTCTTAACTGACGGTCAACTCTTCGTGATTCGTGTCTTTCAGTACCTATAATTGCAAGTCCTCCTGCATCTTTCACTCCTTCACCAAGCTTGATATCGGTACCACGACCTGCCATATTTGTTGCAATGGTAACTGTTCCTGCACGACCTGCCTCAGCAACAATATCTGCTTCTTTTTTATGCAATTTAGCATTTAACACATTATGCTTAATCTTTCGCATTGTAAGCATTTTGCTTAACAGTTCTGAAGTTTCAACTGATGTTGTACCAACCAAAACTGGACGTCCTTCTCCAACAAGTTTTTCAATTTCAGTGATAACAGCATTGAACTTTTCACGTTTTGTTTTATAAATTAAATCATTTTCATCCAAACGAGAAATTGGACGATTGGTTGGAATAACAACAACATCTAATTTATAAATATTCCACAACTCTCCTGCTTCTGTTTCAGCTGTACCAGTCATCCCAGCAAGCTTTTTGTACATACGGAAGTAGTTTTGAAGTGTTATGGTTGCATAGGTTTGGGTTGCTGCTTCAACTTTAACATTTTCCTTTGCTTCAATTGCCTGATGAAGGCCGTCAGAATAACGTCTTCCCTCCATAATACGACCTGTTTGTTCATCAACAATCTTTACTTGATTGTTAACAACAACATATTCCACATCTTTTTCAAAAAGAGTGTAAGCCTTTAGAAGTTGGTTAATGGTATGAACTCTGTCAGATTGAGTAGCATAAGATTGAAGTATTTTTTCTTTTCTTTCTGCTTTTTCTTTTGGAGTTAGTTCTTCTTTTTCAAGTTCAGCAATTTCACTTCCAACATCGGTAAGCATATACATCTTTGGATCTTCTCCCAATTGAGCAAGATATTCCATTCCCTTATCGGTAAGTTCTATTGAGTTTACTTTTTCATCAATAATAAAGTAAAGAGGGTCATCAATTTTATACATCTCCTTACTTTGGTCTTGCATAAACTGGTTTTCAGTCTTAAGTAAAAGTGATTTCATTCCTGGCTCACTCAAAAACTTAATTAAAGCCTTATTCTTTGGAAGTCCATGATGAGCTCTAAGTAATAAAATTCCTCCCTGGCGTTCTTCTTCTGAAGTTCTTCCTTCCTTTAAAAGATTTTTTGCTTCAGCAAGAATTTGAGTAACAAAAACTCTTTGAACATTATAAAGTTTTTCAATTACTGGACGGAAACGTTCAAACTCCTGGTCATCTCCCTTTGGTGTTGGACCAGAAATAATAAGTGGTGTACGAGCATCATCAATCAAAACTGAGTCAACCTCATCGACAATTGCATAATTATGTTTTCTTTGAACAATCTCGTTTGTGTTATTACACATATTATCTCTTAGATAGTCAAAGCCAAATTCATTATTTGTTCCATAAGTAATATCTGCATTATAAGCTTGACGTCTTTCTTCAGAATTAGGTTCATGCTTATCAATACAATCAACTCTTAGACCATGGAACTCAAATATCATACTATTCCATTCAGAGTCACGTTTTGCCAAATAGTCATTAACAGTTACAACGTGAACTCCTTTTCCTGGTAAAGCATTCAAATAGATAGGAAGAGTTGCCACAAGGGTTTTTCCTTCTCCTGTTGCCATTTCTGAAATCTTTCCTTGGTGCAATACAGCTCCTCCGATAAGCTGAACATCGTAGTGAACCATATCCCAGGTTACTCTGTTTCCTCCTGCTAACCAAGAATTGTCAAAGAATGCCTTATCCCCTACAATATTTACATTATCCTTGTAGGCTGCCAATTCTTTATCATAATCATTTGCAGTAACCTCAACCTTTTCATTTTCTGCAAAACGTCTTGCTGTTTCCTTCACAACAGCAAATGCTTCTGGAAGAATATCATTTAATACCTTTTGTGTCTTATCATATGCTTTTTTTTCCAACTCTTCCAATTCAGAGTATAGAGATTGTTTTTCAGCAACAGGCATATCCAATTCTGTGTCTATTCTTTGACGAATTGTATTAACTCTTGCTTCTTCATCTGCTATTTCATTATTAATTCTTTGCTTAAACTCTTTGGTTTTATCTCTAAGCTCATCGTTGGTTAGGTTTATAACTTTATCGGAATACACTAAGCATTCTTGTAGTATTGGCTTAAGTTCTTTTAAATCTCGTTGAGACTTGTTTCCGAAAAGTTGTGAAAGAAAATTTGACATCTTTATTCTTATTTAACTGTTATTTTAATCTGTTAATGAAAGTTTCATTAATTTTAATTGTTCAATACAATCAAAATCTATTCCATTTTAATCAATCTGCAAAAATAGCATATTTATTTGTCAGTTTTGACAAAAAAACTAATAAAACAATAAATAACGAGGTAATAATTAGATAAATTATCTACAACAAAAATAAGGTAATTAAATCTTTTGAGGATTATTTAACTAATAGAAGGTTTCAATTGTATAAATTGGTATTCCAATCAACGGAATAATTTTTACTGAAATAATACTAAGCATCCTTTTTTATATCTTATTTCACAATAAGCAAACTAAGAACAATTACTTCTTAATTTATTTTTATTTGATATAAGCGTATCAAAACCTTATTATAGTTAAATAAGATAAGGTATAAATTTCTTATGGTACGACCATAGTTTAATTATGGTACGACCATAATGGTGTTATGGTCGTACCATAACTTCAGTAAGGTGGCACCTTACTGAAGTATCCTGCCACCTTACTTATAGTATGGTGCCACCTTACAGAATTTATTCCTTATTTAAATAAGTTTTTATTTGATTTGAGTAGACTATTTCCTTGTTTAAATAAAGAGGAATAGGATATCCATTAGAATATTAAGCCTTAAAATATTATTAAGACTAATAAGTTAGAGATAAAATAAATGATTTAGTTGGATGAAATGCTTTTGGGATTTCGCTTATTTAGATTCTTTCAAGCTTTTGTGAATATATATCTAAGGCAACTATTGCTGCTGTAAAAAACCAAAAAGGAATGGATAACTTATCGGTATCAAGGAAATTGTTTAACACTCCATGAGTATAGTAAGTTACTAATGACATGGTAAGGAATATTGCTAACTGTCCTTCTGTTTTGTTTTGAGCTCTTTTATATACTTTAATGCCAGTGTAGATTACTGTGGAAAAAAGAATAATTACAGAAATCATCCCCAATACTCCACTTTCGGTCATTGGGCCAAAGTATTCGCTATGTGCATTACCTAAGTTACCTGCATTTGTGCTTATGGTTGATAGTTGATATGACTTTTGGTAACCAGCATATTCAAATTGGTAGGTCCCTGGTCCCCATCCCAAGAATGGTTTTTCTTCAAACATTCTAAAGGCACAAGCCCAACGATTAAGTCTTTCAACATTTGAGGCATCAGTGCTGATATTTGATATTGAAGATATGTGTTCTGCAATATTTCCTGAAGAGTCTTGATTGTTTTTCTCCAACAATTGAAGTATTGGAGTTTGAAAAGCAAAGAAGAAAAGAATTCCTGCAAAAAGTACAGTTAGTATTAATTTGAGCTTAATCCTAAATTTTAGTATCAAATATATTCCAATTGCTGGCAATATACTCATCCATGCTGCTCTTGAATAGGAAAGAATTAATCCTGTAAGGAAAACCCCAAATAAAGCAATGTAAAATAATCTTCCCCATTTATTTGTTGATTTAGAAAAGATAAAAAATGAGGTTATTGTCAAAAACATTGCAAGGATTGCACCATAAGCAGTATGGTCATTATAGAATGGCTGCATTATATAGAAACATTCGTCAAATTCAAAGCCTTTTTGCGCAAAACTAATTGTTGCATAAATCACAACAAATACCAGGGAGATTGCATAGAAAATATATGTTGTTTTAATTCTCTTGAAATTGGCAAACAAAGGTATTATTGCCAAATAGAAAGGTATAATATAAAATATCTTTGAAGCAAAGAATTTGAATGAAACCATTGGCCTAATACTTGTAAATGATGTAATCAACATCCAAAACAAATAAAAAGCAATTGCAAGTGATATTGGGTGTGTGAGAATTTTTGTGTTATATTTACCATCAACCAAAACTTTTATTGAAAAAACAAGAGTAAATAAGATTAACAGTGGTTCTGTTGGAAGTGTCATTGCTGTTGTTTCACTCACCAGCATATTTATTGACAAAGGTGTAAGTAATGCAATTAGATAAAGTACTTTGTCTAATTGATAATAGTATAAAAGCAAAAGAAGAAGGACAATTGGTACTACTCCATAAATATAATATTCATAGTCAATGTAGGAATAGCCAATCCCAATAAATAGAGCACAAAGAGAAGAGATTATGATAATAGTTTTAGTTCTATCATTCACTCTTTCCCAAAGGCCAAGAAGTGGAGAAAGGATTTTCTTGATATAATCAATTATTTGATTAAGAAATCTCATTTTCTTTCTTTGCAACTTTTTTCTTATCTCTAAGTATTAAAACAAATATTGCAAGAAAAGAACAGCCAATTCCTCCAAGTATAGCAATAATTGAACGTTTTGGTTTGTCTTTTAATTCTGAAGGATATGCTGAATCTATAATAAAATCGTTTGGAACATTGCTTTGAGCATCAACTTTAACCTGTTCAAGCTTTTCATCCCAATTCTTAAGTGTTTCTGTCTTTCTTTCCAATAAGATTTTCATTGCAGAAATATCTGGTCCAAATTCTCCAATTTGAGATAATTTATTTTCTAATCTTGAAACAGCACCTTGATTGCCTGAAGCAATTTGTTTGGCAAGTTCTTGACTCATTCTATCTGACATTTTTTCTGGGTCATAAATCTTATGTTGCATAGCAACTTTTGCAAATTCACCTGCCAATGAATCAATTTCTTTTTGTAATCTATTGCGTGAGGTTGAAAGAGCAATAACTAAAGAATCCATTTTAGCTCTTTTCATATCATTTCTCAATACCTGCATTTGTGAAGCCATATAATTGGCAATATTTGCAGCATAATGAGGATCTGTATCCCAAACAGTAAGCTTTACACCTAAGTTTTCTGTTCTTTTAATTTTAATGTTTGAAACTAATCTTTGATTGAGTTTATCGCTTCTTGCTTGAGTGTTTTCAGCTTCAATTCCATAATGTTCTGCCAAATTAAATTTGGATATTGTTTTAGATATTATGGTGCTTGAACTAAGAATTTCCATTAAATATTCAGCATCCTTTTCTTTTCCAAAACTTAACGCATCGTAGTTATCCATTTGCGAAAGAACTGCTTTTGAAACAGCATTTGTTTCAGCTGGCATAAGGGTAACTTGTGACTTGTAGTAGTTAGGAAGCATTAAGGAAAGTAGTCCTATTATTATTGTTGAAATAATAAAGACAACTATTAAAGTAATCTTATGCTTTAAAATAAAGCTAATTGAACTTTGTAATGTAAAGTCGTTAGTTGAATTGGTTTCAATCATATAAAAACTTGGTTTTAATTAGTACCCCCGAGCAAAATATTAATTATTGTCGAATATATATTCATCCATTCATTTCAATATTGTCTTGCAGGGAGTTATAATTTTTCATTCTATTTTTGTCTGTTTTTTTATATATTATGTTGTGCAAATGTTGTGCAATTTTTATATATTTGCAGAAATAAAATACAACATTTCAAGTGGCAAATATACGTGCTTTTATCAGAAGTTCCAAAAAAGAGTTTGCGAAAATACGATTTAGACTAACAGACGGAAGAATGGTACAACTATTCTATGTTAGTGACATATTAGTCAACCCTAATCAATGGGATAATAATAGAGAATGTATTAAAGCAAAGGTATTAATAAACAACATTGAAAGGAATAAGATTAATAATAAAGTTTCAGAGACAAAGAGAATAATATTACAAGCATTTGAAAACTTAAAACAATCATCGGAATATATAACAAGCGAAAACCTTACAAAGTATGTTGATAGATTAATTAATTCAGATAACAATAAAACATTTAATCTTGTAGAAGATAATAACTTTTTTCAATTATTTCAGAAGTTTATTGACTCTTCAAAAGTTTCAACTAATAGGCTACAATCATATAAAGTCGTCATAGGTAAATTAAAACGCTTTGAACTCTACTATAGATTAAGCATCAAAAATAATTTTATATTGTCCTTAAACACGTTTTCCGTTGATATTTTGGACTTATTTGAACAATACTTATTTAATGAGGTAAGTATTATGGAAAAATTTCCAGAAATATATAAAGAAGTTCCAAAAACACAACTTCCAAAGCCAAAAGGACAAAACGCAGTTACTTGTATCCTCACTATATTAAGAACGTTTTTTAATTGGAGCATAAAGAACAATCATACAAATAACTATCCATTTGCACAATTCAAGCTCAAACAGGAAGTTTACGGCACTCCTTTTTATCTTACTATTGAAGAAAGAAACACTTTATATAATTACGATTTTTCTTATTCTAATGAGTTAGAAATACAAAGAGATATTTTTATATTTCAATGTGTAATTGGTTGTAGAGTTTCCGATTTATATTCATTAACAAAGAACAATATTATTAATGGAGCTATTGAATATATTGCCTTGAAGAAGAAAAACGATCCTGTTACATTAAGAGTTCCACTTAATAATATTGCAAAAGAGATTATAGATAAATATAAAGATTATAAGGGAGAAAAGCTATTTCCTTTTATTTCTCAGCCTAAATATAATTTTGATATTAAAAAGGTATTAAAACAAGCAGGTATTGACAGAGTTGTTACAATTCTTAATCCATTAACAAGGCTACAAGAACAAAAACCATTATATGAAGTAGCATCCACTCATACAGCACGAAAAACATTTATCGGCAATCTATATAAGCAAGTTGAAGATCCTAATCTTATCAGCTCTCTTACAGGACACTCAGAAGGCAGTAAAGCATTCGCAAGATATAGAGATATTGACGAGGAGATGAAAAAAGAATTAGTTGATTTGCTTAATTAATTCCCAATCCTACTCCTCTTTTTTTAATGTTTTGGTAAAGATAAAATGGAAATATATTACAAAACGTATCTCAATTTCGAAGACTTGAAAACTGCATATCGGCGATATGATAAAAGCGTAACGCCCGTAACGCACCCTGCGTTATGCCCATCTTGGGGTATGCGTTATGCCCATAACATAACATGCGTTACGGGCGTCACGCTACCACCAAGACGCCGATATCGAACCACCATTACGCCCATTACGCCCATTTCGCACCATCAATACGCCTTTATCGCTTTTTCATAACGCCTGTTTACTGTGAGTAAATTGAAGAATTACTTATAATAAGTTGATAATTTGCAACTTGAAACGAGAAACTTTATTAACTCCAATTCTGATACACCACATCATAAAATCTTCTTTGGTTGTTGTTTTAAGTTCGTTTTAAAGGATTAAAAATTGGAAAAGACAGAATAATATTCTGTCTTTTCGCTAAACTCATTTTAATAATTAATGTTTTTCAAATACTTACATCATCAACTCCCAATTTGATACACTACCCACTACCCCAAATCTGATACACTACCACCATTTTTAAAACTTTCCATAACTGATGTGGATAAGCTCATTTTTAGAAAAATCAAGAAAATAAAATTCTGTCCAATTATACACTTGATAGCCTTTCCCCCCTATAGGACTTTCATCCCTATAATAAATTACGGACATCAAATATTTATCTTCTGATAACTTTTGTAAAAGCTCTGTGGCTATTTTATCTCCTGATTGTTCTTCCTCTACAAATGCTTTAAAATCTTTTAATTCTTCGTTTGTAGGTTTGTGCCACTTTATTACAGCTTTTTCCTTTTCCGAAATAACATTGATTGGAAAATCTGATAGTTCATTTAAATTCAGCTTTCCTTCTATCTTGTAATTATTATATGTTGTAATTCCTGTTTCTTTTGTATTGGTTAATTCCAATCTGTTATAACTTGGCAATAAATATTCTGCTTGTTTTTGAATTGGACTTTTACATCCAATAAATAATATTGCAAAAACAAAAATCAATTCTGTATTTCTAATAAATCTTCTCATTTTATATCGACTTTATTATTACAAGGAGCACAATAAATTTTAAAGACCTTCGGATCCCCTTTATAATACATATCATTAATAGCTCTGAAAACGGGATTACTGAAGTCATGTTTATCTAAATAACCATTTTTACCTAATATAACTTCTCCTGTTTTTTCATTTGTAAGAGTAACTTTAATATTACCATAAACTCTTCCTGTATCATAGTTACCTTTCCCGTCATCAAAGAAGTCTATGTATCCATTATTTTTCTTTGCTGCATCCTTTACATCATTAACCGTTTTAGGACTTAAATCAATCTTGCTACCATCAACAAACAAAGGTTTCCCATTACCTTGGTTAGACCATTTTGTTGCCTCATCAAAAGTCAATTTCCCGTCCCAATCAGGTCTGTTTTTTAATCCTGAATAATGATTGTTTAATTTTACTTTAGCATCATCACTACTTAAACCCTTTACTCCTAAATTATTTTTTAATGCTTTATCGTGTGACATTCCTTGTGTAAAATTTTTCTTATTCATTACAATAGCTTTACCTTGTAACCCTTGGTTGTCAGTCCCTAAAAAGTTACCATGTGTATCATATATCGGTGCACTAAACGTCTCCCTTCCATCCGGATCGACAAGCATGATTGGATTATTCGCACAATAGTTATAAGATGTTAGGTGTGGGTATTTGTCTGATAGTGGGTCTACGCTTAGCCAGATGCTTGCCCAGTCGGTGTAGTAGCGGGCTCCGAAGTAGTTGTAACCTGTTTCTTGGTCTTTTTCTTTGCCATTGAACTTGTATGGAGTTTCAAATTGAGAGACGTTGTATTTCATATCTACCCAGTCTTCTCCAAATGGTAAGTAGACTAATTGTTGGGTTTCTGCTCCTGAGCTGTCGGTTAGGAAGGAAGCACTGCCCAAGTGGTCGGAGTGGTAGTAGAAGATAGGTTCTCCTGAGTTTACTTGAGTCTCGTATTTATTTATGATTGTTTCATATAAGTTTGCATTATTTATGTATGGTGTTATTTCCATGCATCCTTCATATGTAATTGTAATTCCTTCTGTTTGTATGCTTCTTTGTTCTTCATAGTCCATTTCCATATGGTCTACCTTTTGATTAACATTTTGCAATTCTCCACTGCCTATCTTTGAACATATCCTCTTGCCTTCTTCAAAGTAATGCTTGGTGTAACCTTTGTCATTAACGGTCACAAGGGCACTGGCATAGAGGGTTTGTTCTGTAAGGACTGGTGAATACATGGTTTGTCCATTTTGGATAATTTCTAATATGCCTCCTGTGAGTTTGAGATTTCTTTCGCCTGTGGCATCATAATTATAATAGGCTCCCATTTGATTGTCTTTCACTGCTTGCAGACGATTGTCTTCTGTCCAGCAGAGATGCCTTTCATTATCAATGCTTTTGTCAATATGGTTTATCATATTGCCTTTTTCATCCCAGTTAAAAAAATGTTCATTTCCTGTATTATTGTCTATAATATGTTTTAAGGCGTATGGGTTTCCATTGACTCCGTAATCATAAATATTTTCATAATCCAAAGAATCGGTGCCTTGATTGTCTATACGTTGTCCTCCTAAATCCTTTTTCAGTATCTTTCCTGAAGGACTGTATGACATATAAAGATTATAATCTATACTGGTATTATTCCAGTCGCCATGAGCAGATTTTAATTGATATATATCATCATAGGTATAATCTTGTACATAAGGATTTAGTCCTGTATTTTTTATTTGTGTTATATTACCTGCTAAGTCGTAAGCATATTCCAATTTCAATAAATCTCCATTTGGATTTATTGTTTCCAGATTTGTCATCCTGAGCATTTTAGGATCATAGGTATAATAGGTTCGCGTTTGATTACCATTAATAACTGCTGTGCGTTGTTCGTATTTATCATAGGTTATATCTTCTATATATACAGTTGTTCCTATATTTGGTTTATAACCTTCAACATGTTTTAGCAATCCTCCTAAATTATAACTATAAGTTACTGTTTCATTATCTGGATATATAATCTGTTTTACTCTGTTCCAACTGTCATATTCCCACTCTGTTGTAAAAGTAAAGGCTTCGGAGTTTGGTACTACATAAGTATGGCGATTTCTTATCAATTCTCCCATATTACCATATTCAAATTCTTGTACTCCAGTAGCATCCTGCTGTTTGATAAGTCTGCCTGTTTGGTTACCACTGCCTGTTCCTCCATATTTATACCACACATCATTCCAGTATTTGTCCAAATAGCTAACGTTAATTAACTGGTTAAAATTGTAATTGTAAGATATTTCTTCTCCTGAGGACATTGTTTGTTTTGTTAAATTCCCTGCCTGGTCATATGACCAGTTTGTCTGTCCTGCACTTGGATGATTTCTACCTGTTCTTCTTCCCATCATATCATATTCATAAGAGGTTGGTTGCCCTTCTGGGTCTATGCTGTTGGATAACTGTCCTAATGCGTCATACTCAAATTGTGTTGATGTGTTGTTTGCTGCTGTTATCTGAGTTTTGAGCTGACGATGGTCTGAATATATTGTTGTTTGCTTGCCATTCTGGTCGGTAGTTATAGTCTTAAAACGTTTAATACTGTTCACATCCTGTCCAAAACCATATGCATTTTGGCTTGTTGTCATATCAGGATAGGTTACTTGCAATGGTCTGTCTAAAACATCATAGGTTGTTGTTGTATAGTATGTGCTGAATGAAGCATTAAATATAGTGTCATCTATTAAAACGTCTTCCTCTTTTGGTTGATATTGATTTATTACTCTACCAAAATCATCATAAATTACCCTTCCTGAAATAGCTCGTTTCTCTACTCCTCCTATTTCTATATCTTTCTTGATTTGAAGTATTCGGCCTAATCTATCAGAAAATGTAACTGTTTTTATATCATTTGTTGGATGCTCTGGGTCATAATGACTTGTTCTTGACCAATAAATATAGCTCCCTGGAAGATTATAATACTCATATTTTATCGTGTATAATTGTCCTGATGCTATTTCCTTTGGTCCCCGTATTGTTGAAATTCTTCCTTGTTTATCATATGTATATTTTATCTTATTACCTGCTATGTCTGTCGTTTCAATAGGTTTTCCCCAACGATAATCATAAATAGCACTTGATGTATAGCCTAAACTATTATTTACTTGTGTTGGGTATGTATGAACAACAGGATCGTATTTATAATCTATTTGGAGACTTTGTCCATTGCTATTTGGTGGTAAGATTGTTCGAGAGATATTTCCGTAAGTATCATAATTATAGAAATATTTACTATTATTTCCATTATTAATAATTGTAAGATCTACCATTTCTCCATTCTGTCCTATATTAGCAAAACGTTTTCTCAATACAGTATTTCCTACTTTAACTGTTATAGTATCTGATATACCTACTATATACTTATTCAAATTCTCATGATAATCAATGTATGATGAAACACTATCGTTAGCTACTGTTATACCATAATCTTTATAGTATTTTACATTACCATATTTGCCATATTTAAACTCTTTAAGGGTTGTTATTGCTAATATACTCTGTCCTTCATAATGCTTTTGTTCTTCTGTCAACAAATTTGGATAAACACTTCCTTTGCATAAATCTCCCATATTCATAATATTTCCTGTTGAGATTTCATGTAATCCAAAATTATAAAATGTTTCTAATTTCTTGTTTCCTTGAGCATCTATAATACAATCTATTTTCTTTATTCCTTTAAACATATAATTAGAATTATGGTAGGAAGATATAATCTTTCTTTCAATTGCACCTACATTCCATTCCATTGTAATTACAGTATCAAAACCATAATCCTCTCTCTCAAAACGATCGTATTTTCTGTTTTTATAACTATATGTAGTTTTTATAATATCAGCAGATGCAGTACTAGATACACCATATTCAGTTAATAAAACTTTTGACATAACCCAATGTCTTTTACTTGATTCTGTTGTACTATTTGGCATTTCGTAATCAATTTTAATCTTTGAATCCGTTGGTAATGTTACTTCTCTTAAAAGATTAGCTTTAGCAATAGTTAAAGAGAATAGTCCTGTAATATCGTTTGAGCCTAACATTTGATCAAATAAATAATCTGGACATCCATCATTATTTAAGTCCGTAAATTGTTGCATAACATTATTAAGATTATAACCTCCTCCAGCTTGAGGATTAAATATGAAATTTAAACATCCAAATAAAGAAAATCCAAAACTAAATGAACCATTTAAACTTAAATCATGACTAATACTATTAGGTGCACCATATCCAGAAGTCCAAATATTTCTTTGATGCAAAAGATATTCTACTGTATCAAATTGTTTTCCCAAATTAAACTTTACAAAGAGTTTCCAATATAATGGAGTTCTCTCAATATATACTAAATCAAATAATCCATCTCCATTTATATCTATTAGTTCTCTTTCTGTAATATTTTTTGACGAATTTGCACTAATTCCTCCAGACAAACTCCTATTAGATATATTAAAATTAGTTGTTAGAAATGGAGTTTGAATAATTTCTCCAGTGGCATCACTACCAAAGCATCCTCCAGTTGTTACTGAACTTCTCATTGATTGTGGAGTATTCCAAGAAATATCTTTTCCAAAATAAGTGCCATAATTTAAATAAACTTCACCATTATCTCTTGATACCTTGTCAGGCAAACCATCACCATTAATGTCTATCCATGTAAAGACTAAATCTGAAGAAGAATTTGATAACAACTTTACATTACCTGACATTTTTATATCTCCTTTTTTATCTCCATTAGATGCCACCCTACTTATCTTAGGTAAGGTTCCTCCAGCAGCAATACCAGTTGATTCATAACTTGAGAAATCTATACTCTCTGAATTATTTACGTGAACAATCTTTTTGTTTCCTAATCCTCCTTGAGGTTTTGTTAACTGAACTTCTGATTCTGAAATAATATCAGGATAACTATCTCCATTTACATCCATATAATCACTTAATACTCTCATTTCTCCTTTTGATTTACTGCCTGATAATTCAAAGGAACCAATATTCATATTCCCATTTAGGTTATAATAAGGTTTATTTATAGATTGTTTGTAAATAGTTTTAGCTCCAGTTTGTCCTGTAATTATTGGTACAGGATAGTCTATAATATTTTTAATGCTATCACTTACATAATTAATTACATTACACATGGTATCTTTATTGATATAATTAATATTACAATAACCAGCCCATGCATTCTTTTCATAGTCAGGGAACATTGGAAAATAGTGTCCTGATAATGGATTTACTCCTTCTATATTAGTTTCTGGATTATTAGAAAGGGATTCTATATTTAAGTTTGGAAAATTAATTCTGGCATTATCATCATCTTCCTGGGTTGTAGAATAATTTTGTGTAGATAGAAAGTTTGCATTATAATTATATACTAATAAACTTTCGTCAATATAATCTAAGTCTGACTTATATCCAAATTGCCCCCAATTTCTATAAATACTACAATATTTAGCATTTACTGAGTCATGATAGTTTGTGTATAAACCGGATTCTAATAATGCAGTCTGACCAGATAATTTTGTATTAAAAGTCATATTTAGATCATTATGTGGGACATAATAGTCAATATAATATTCTGTACCTTGTGGAATATTTAAAGTTATTATATCATTTAATTCTTGATTAATTAATATCGAGCCAGCAAATAATAAACTTGTTGTTCCATCTTGATTTTTCTTATATATTCTTTTAGAATTTGCGATATTATTATAATAATTAGTATAATAATAAGTACAAGCATAAAGTGTTGAAAAATTTGTTTTTATAACTACTTTTACTTCACCTCCATTATCCCTTATTTGATGAGTTGTTAGATTAGGAATAAAGTTAACTACTCCTACTGGAGTGGTTAATTTTTTACTTGGTTGTTTCTGATAGTTGTATGTCGTTTTTTCTATAATTGGATAATAAGTGAATATGTATTTAGGATTTTCAGGAGTACCTTGGAAAACTTCATCTACAACTGATATATCTGTTTGATCTTCATTATTTCCATCCACGTAATACATTTTTGCCTTTGCATTTACTGTTTGCCATTTTACTTGCCCTGAGGATGATAATTTAAACCATATTGAATCATTTTTATTAACTTGTATTTCACCATTTGGGTAATATAGGTAACTTGAATAACTTGCATTACCTATATAAGTATTTTGATTAAAAGTAGTATCTATTATATGAGTATTATTTTTTATTATTTCAAGTCTTAAATCTTCATTTAATGAAGTGGGTATATTTAAAAAAACGTCTATTATTATTTTCCCTGATATTGGCATATGTATTTTTTGAGCTCCTCCATTTACAACAAAATCAGTAGTTGGTCTAAATACAAATATCTTATCACCATTGGCATCAGTAAGATTTTGATAATATTCAACTGAAGTGTCTGCTACAGATTGATAATTTATTACAGGGTCCCAATATATTTTATCGTATTCTCTTGAACTTAATGATTCCATCCTAAAATATATTCTATCTCCTTTATGTACTTCAATATTATCTAACGTTTGATTATGTTCATTATTAAAAGGATAAAGGCTTAGATAACGATTGTATAATGGGGAATTGCTATTTTTTGATATACTTATCTTAACACCATCCCTTATTCCTTTTCTTTCCCTTAAAGAGTTCCAATCTGGACTTAATTTCGCAGTTGAAACAATTTTAATAAATCCATCATATGGTGATATCCATGTTCTTACAGGATCAATATCTGGCATATAAGTATAATTATTATAATTACAAGTATCATAGGAATAGGAACCCATGCCAGGAGGACATTGTTCTATACCATTATTACTAGGGTTAAATAACGATTGTTGAATAATGTTACAATTCCCTCTAAATAAATCTTCATCAACATCAATATTATTTAAAATATAATCTCCACATACTCCTCCCATCTTTATTGTATCTTCTTTAGACATATCTGTAAACGTAGGAAGACCATAAACCAATTTATTTATATACATTTTCCCTCCTTCAACTATATCTATCAAACCATCTCCATTTATGTCAGTAAAATAAGTTTTTGTGCTTGTTTTTGTTGTTCCCCAGCCTATATTCCCTCCTGCACCTAGTGTAATGGTGTCTTTGTTATTCTTAGTAGGAGTTTTCAATTGAGCCTCAACACCCCAATTATGTGTAGAACTAAAAGAACTTAAAAAGTTATTTATATTATCTATTTGATTTAGCGAATTTGAAAAATAATAAGGTTCTAATGAAATCTCATCATTTTCATTAGGAGTAAACAATCGATAAGAAATTCCCCCAAAAATATTTTTATAAAGCTTATCGGGATATCCATCACCATTAATATCTATTAAAGTAATTGTTCCTTTTGTATCTTCATAATTATAGCTATAATTACCTCCAACTGATAACCACTTCAAAAATGGATTTGTTCCTATACCAATATTTGCTCCTATTCCTATATTGAAATTTGTTGATACCGATCCTCCTATATTACTCTTATTTACAATAGAGAATCTATTTAATTCATCTAAACTTATATCTGAAAATTCTTTTGTATATATTTTCCGCAAAAAATTAAAGGAATTATTAATACTTTCATATTCATACTCAAAAATATGTTTTTTTAATTTAGGTTGTTCAAAACAAGCTTCACTAAAATCAAATCCTTGCCGTTCCAAACTATCCAACTCTACAAAGCTACATAATAAAGTTTTTCCAAATGCACCCTCAGTAAAAGCAAAACATATTGTATTTATTGTATCTGTCATTCCAGATATTATATCTATTTTCTTTAACAACAGATCATTTACTTCCTTAAATCCATATCTGCCAGAATTTGTTGCATCTTTTCTTTCAGTGTCTATAGTAAAACTTATATTATAATTGCCAAGTTGATCTCCTTGTCCAGTATAATTTATATTTGACAAATAAACTTGTTGCCCTATTGTATTTTCATTTGAAAGAAATGTATTATAGTTATATTTTATATTATTATTATACACATCTCTTACTTCTGTTAAATACCATTTTGCTATATTCCTTTTTTCTATATCTTGAGAAATACTAGACAATACACTATTTGGATTTAATTCATTAGTTTCTATTTTTTTACCATAAAAATATCTCGTTCCATTTTTATCTATTACTTCCCACCAATAGTTTTGAGGAGTTGTTCCATGTCGTATTATTGTTTTGAAAGCCCCTTCAACTCTTGGGTAAAATTGCATACCATCTGCATATCTTAAATCAAAATCTCTTCTATAAGCTGGTTTATTTAATATAAGTTTATCATTTTCATCCTCATAACCTGTTACCAAAGTTTCTCCATCCAAAAGATATGTCTCTGTTTCATAAATTTCGTTATATAATGGTACTCCCCAACGAGTCTCAACACTGATGCAAGATACACTTAAGTCCCAACCTAATCCTAACCAACTGCTTCCTCCAGAACTATTATAAGTAATATTCAAATCTGGCTGCATGCCTCTTCTGCCTTGCGGTATTGTGATAGGATAATTCAAATTGGCAGTTCCTTTATTATTGGCTTGTGGTGGGCTCATCATAGTTATTCCATTTAATGGTTCTGCTGCCTTTAAATCTTTAATTGAAGTTGGTGTATAAGCCATAGCATCTGATGTCTCAGGTGTCTTAAGAATACCATTAATATAGTCGGTAAAGTGATTGGTACGGGAATAAACTATGTGATTTAACTCATCCACACTATCTCTTTCAATCTTTTCCCATTGCATTGATTTGTTATTATAATAAAAGGTATAAATATCCTCAGAGGTATATCCAAATGGTATATCCATGGTGTCATAAACCATAGCTATGGCAATATCTCGTTCAAAGGTTTGTCCATCTGGCAAGAATCTGTATCCATTATGGTAGCTTGTTAGGTTGACAAGGTTGCCTGGCAAAAGGGCCATATCTTCTGTGGTTAATGGGGTAATGCTAAGTGGAACTTTATGTTTTACAGATTGCTTATCTATAAGTAATGCTACTCCTGTATGTTTTGCTATCAACCATTCTGTTGGTAATATGTCATAGGTTTTTACTAAATAGCTAAAGGTGTCAAACATTACTGGCATAATGCTATTGTCTTTCTTAAATAAAGATAAGGAATAAAAACTTAAATCTAAAGGTTGGTCTTTTGCTTCAGATGTGTTTGAATTAATTATATTTAATTCTTGCATTGTATCTTGTGCAGTAATGCCTCCAAAAGGATTTGTTTTGGGCAGTGTATTTGTTCTTATATCTGCTTTAGTTATAGTATTTGAGGTGTTGTCTTTACTTGTACAGCCTGCAAAGAAAAGGCATAATAATACTAATATTAAACTACTAAGAGTGAAAAATTTTCTTCTCATAATTATATATGTTTTTATGATTGTAATTAAGGTTATTATCTAATTTTCGGGTATTAGATTTGTTTTTATTTTACTATAACTAATTTGATGGTTTTACGTGATGATGGACTTTCTACTTGAATAAAGTATACTCCCATTGTGTCTATTGTGTCTTCTATCTTCGTATAGTGTCCTGCTTCAGGTTTTGTGTATCTGCGGATTTCTTTACCCATATTGTCACTGATTCTTATGGTTAAGGATTCGGGATTGCTTTGTTTTACTATCAGTGTAAATAATCCTGTGGATGGGTTGGGATGAAGGGTTAGGATTAATGTTTCTGCGGTGGTAGAGTTGGTTTCTCCTTCTTCTGATGTAGTTGTCTTGGTTATAAGATATCTACTTAAACTGTCTGAATGAATGGCTATACTGAAGTAATCGCTGCCACTTTGGTCGGTATCCCACTGAAGGTTGTGAAAATATACTCTCTCTGTGTCTACACTGTCTGGATAATGGATGTCACTGGTGTATGGGTCTAAGCCTGTGGTATTACTTCTATCTATAAATAAGGCTATCCCATGTGGATATGCATAGGTTGGATAGGTGTAGGATAGAGTTGTTTGTAATGTGGTGTGATTAGTTGCTCCATATGTGGGTTTTATCTTCCATTGTCTTAAGATCTGGTAGTATTCTATGGTGTCTATTGTGATAGGAAGTGATGGTAATACGTCCATGTTATTATGTCCCCACAAGAGATAAGTGCCTTGCGTGTTTATTGGTTCTTGTGACTCTATGGTTACGATATCATTATAAATATTACTCTTTAATTGTTGTAAGGTAGTAGTGGAGTCTTTGCCTATACCTGCTATGCCTTTGGAGTACAGACTGTCTTGTGTTACATTCCATATGGTGTCGCATGTGGAATTGATATAGTTGCGTTTGAGGGTGGCTCCATATTTTAGTGCTAGATAGGTTTCCCATCTGCCTTCATGCAATGATGAAAGGGTGGTGTCAAAGTATATGAACTCACCAAAGATTCCTTCAAAGAGATTGGTGCCTTCTTTCATAAGGTGTAAGGAGTCAATGGTTGTGTTGCTTGATGTGTCTACTGGATAATTAAAATGGCTGATGTTAACGATAGGGCCTGTTTCTGTGGTGTCTCTATAGTTTAAGCTTATGTTTTTATAGCTAAGTTCTTGGGAGTTTAACCAAATAGGTCTTAGGGTGTCTTTAATCACTTCCCACAATCCTATCTTATTGGGACTCTCTGTAAGGTAGGCTGTCATTATAGTGGCTCTTTTAAATGAGAAGACTCTCTTTGGAAGAGTTAGTGTTATGGGAATGCTGTCTATGGAATTAATCCCTACATTATAGTTGATATAACCTGCTTTCCTAGAGGTACTGTCTGTTGTTAGTCCTGTGGGGGTGATGGTTAATGAAAGACTGTCACCCTGAACTTGCTTGGGTTTTACCCATAGTGAGGGATTAAAAAGGGTTTGGGAATGAAGTGTAGGTATTAAATTCAATGAAAAAAACACACAAACGAATGCTAATAATACTCGTTTCATAATACTAAAAGGATTAATTATTAATATATTGAAAATTTGCGACAAACTTAGGAAATAATTTTCTATACAGCAAAATAATTTTGCAGTTTTTTTGACAAATATTTCCAACTAATTGATCTTAAGAAATATAAATTTATATTAATTTAAAATTTATTGATTTTTGATTGATATATTTTTAATTATGATTGATAGTTTTTTGAGGATAAACTAAAGATAAATTTAGATATTCTTGATTTTTTTTATTTATTGTTAACTCCATATCCAAAAAGAGAAAAAAACACTAAGGGTAGGGTCTTTAGAAAAAAACTTCTTTAAGCTTAGCAGTTATTTAAAATGCTGTTTGCATATTGGCTTGTTTTTACATTGTTAGATTTAGCAATAGGGCCTGCTGGTGAACATGAGTTTCAACTGGAATTATTAAATCTTGGGGTTGAAGTATTGTCCAAATGCCTAAATCAACTATATTATCATTTCTAACCAGCCTTCAAATCACCATACAAAGTCGTTTGCAGGCTGATTTTATGTTTATTGGAATGCCTTCAAAGTCTTTAAAGATTTCAATTATTATTTCAATAACATCTAAGCAGGGATTTGAATTTGTAGTATCTTGTTTGGCATTTTTATATTTTAGTTTAGCTCTTTTTCAATTTTTTCTTCAAGTGAATTATTCTTTTCCAGAATATATATTTTGTATAAAGTACCACAAAGAGTGAAGTAATCTTTATACTTGTAGAAACTATAAAGTGATTGATTATAGTTTTTGTGTTTTTCGAAACCTCTTTGCTTAATGTATTCATATGGACTGTTGGTGTAGTTGAGGTTAATTTCTTGATGAATTAGAGATAGAGTTTGAAGAATTACTTTTCTATTGCCATAAGCCAGCCAAGTACTGATAAAAGAAGATATTTCAATATCTTGTCTTTTAGAATATTGATGAGGAAATCTTATTGGATCAGTTTCAATAAAATCTTTGGTATTATATGTCTTGGCATATTCAATTAGAAGTGTGGCTTTAGCTTTTGAAATCATAACAGTAGGTTAACAAAAATGCTTAGTAGCATCTTTTTAATTCGTAAAACAAGTCATGAATATTTGTTCTAATATTTTTTTAGAAAGCTTTCCATTATTTTGATCAGGATAAACTCTATTGGCAAGGAATACAAATGTTAAGTTCTCCTTTGGTTCAATCCAAAAATAAGTTCCAGTAAATCCAGTATGTCCAAAACTTTCTTTTGAAGCGTATTTAGAGGCAAGAGATGAATTACCAAGTCATTTCATTCCAAACAACTGTATCTACAATGTTTTGCATTAATTCTTCTGTATATTCCCAGCTAAATCATCAACCTTTGTAGCCTTGCAAACTCCTTTAACTGAATTACCAACTTTTTTAAGTTTGTTATTATCTAATATTATTTTAGAGTAAATAGCTTTTATTTCGTCTGGAGCTTTATTCTCTAAATACTTGAAAAAGTTTCCTTTTATTAATCTAATACCTTTATAAATTAAAGCTCCACTTCCTTCAACTGCATACTCTGTTTCATTCTTTACATAATCTTTTGCCACATCTGATAGTTTTATATCTATTAGTTTGAAGTCTTGCCCAACTCTTTCAATAGCCTTTTCTTGTTCATTGATATATCCGTTAGAGTTAAGTGTACTATAAACAAGTAATTTTGGTGCTTGTTCTGCTATAAATTATCCTGCTTTTATTACACTTCTTTTCTTAACTCCACCTTTTATTAAAGCATTTGTTACGCCTTTGATAACTGTTTTACTTACTTAGACTACCAACTCCACCCAATAAAGCAAAGTCAGTCATATAAGGTACAGACTGCAAAACACTATTAAGAATATCATAACCTATTAATTAATTGGATGAAGTATGGTCATTTGATTGAATTATATTCTTAGCTTCCATATATTCCTGCTTGACTTGTTCATTTGCATTTCCTAATTGGATAAGGAAACAAGCATTTAATCAATTTCTAAAGATAGAAATATAACATGCTGTAGCAATTACTTCAACATTATCATTATTGAAAGAATCCATTGTCCTAAGTGTAACATCTTGAAATTTTTGTGCCTTTCTTGAAATTTGATTAGAAAGATAGTTTCTATTGAAAGAAGATATTTTACCTTTTTGCTCCAATATATCCAAAGATTGAATTTTAATTGAAGCCAGATTATTAATATCTGGAAGTATTCTATCTCTAATAAATTGTTTTTGCTTTTCGTTACGAACTTCTGCAAGTTGAGAATTGAAGTCAATGTTTTCAATCATTACTTGTCTTCTTCCTTGCTCAACTTGTTTGTTTTATTTGATGTGCAGGTGCTGAAATTAATTCATAATTCATTCCTAAATTCTTAGCTTTGGCGATTAATCCTTTTTCCTTTTCTTCTGGAACAGGAAACACTCTATTATAGCTACTATTGTAAATACGAATTTTTTCTTGCATAACATTTTTGTTTTGACTGCAATATTATACAAAAAAATTCGAACAATTTATCTATATTTGAGCAACTTTTTTACATGTTAGCTTCGCTAAATTCAAAAAATCATATCTTTGAACCGTTAATTGCATATTATATAATAAATTAAGGCTCAATAAAAAAAAGAAAATGTATTATCAGTCAACAATATTATGGTATTTTAAGTAATGAATTTACCAAAAAATCATTAATCGAGAAGGTTTATAAAAGAACTTATAAAATTGTAAGGCAAAGACTTAGTTAAATATTATATATCTTTTACTAAGCTAAAAATAGATCACGAGAAACATTAACAGTATTTAGGTGACAATAAAGATGACAATTCTTTAAAAAAAGACGCAATACTTAATTTAGTGATTGCCAAAGAAACAATTTCAAAGTTTCCTAATCTCCTACAAAAAAAGGAAGTTAAAAAATCAACTTCCAAATCCAAAAAAACTGCTTAATTCTTTTATGTTGTGCAATTGTTGTGCAATTACTATCTGCACAACTTTTATTTCATTGTATTGCAGCAATATAATATTTAAACTTGTACCCCCGAGCAGAATCGAACTGCTATCTAAAGTTTAGGAAACTTCCATTCTATCCGTTGAACTACAGGGGCAAACTATATATTTATTTTATAGTTTTCTCTTTACTTCAAATTCTTCGTATCCTTCGACAATATCCCCAACCTTAATATCATTGTAGTTTTCAATATTTAAACCACAATCCTGTCCTGCTACAACTTCTTTTACTTCGTCTTTGAAACGTTTTAAAGAAGCAAGCTTTCCAGAGTAGGTAACAATACCATCTCGAATAACACGAATCTTTGTATTTCTGTTTATTTTTCCATCTAAACACATACAACCTGCAATTGTTCCAACTTTAGTTATCTTAAATGTTTCTCTAATTTCAAGGTTTGCAACAATCTTTTCTTCAATTTCTGGAGAAAGCATTCCTTCAATAGCATCTTTAATTTCATTAATTGCAGAGTAAATGATGGAATACAATCTAATATCAATTTGTTCAGTTTCTGCAAGTTTTCTTGCTCCTAATGAAGGTCGAACTTGGAAACCAATAATAATTGCATTTGAAGCTGTTGCCAACAAAACGTCAGATTCGGTAATCTGTCCAACAGATTTATGAATTACATTAACAAGAACTTCTGGAGTAGATAGTTTTAGTAATGAATCTGCCAAAGCTTCAACTGAACCGTCAACGTCTCCCTTAATAATAATATCAAGTTGCTTGAAGTCTCCAATTGCAATTCTTCTACCAATCTCATCAAGAGTAATATGCTTTTGTGTTCTTAAACCTTGTTCTCTTTGTAATTGAGTACGACGTGTTGCTAAATCTTTTGCTTCTTTTTCTGAAGCCATAACATTGAAAGTATCACCTGCCTGAGGAGCACCATTTAATCCAAGAAGTAGAACTGGAGCTGAAGGACCAGCTTCTTTTATTAACTGATTTCTTTCATTGTACATAGCTTTAACCCTACCAAAAGTAGAACCAGCCAAAACAAAGTCTCCTTGACTGATTGAACCTTCTTGAACTAATAGTTTTGCAACAAAACCTCTACCTTTATCTAATGAAGACTCAATAACAGTTCCTTTTGCTCTTTTCTTAGGATTTCCTTTAAGGTCTAAAAGTTCTGCTTCAAGAAGTACCTTTTCTAAAAGTAAATCAACATTTATTCCTTTCTTAGCTGAAATTTCCTGACTTTGGTATTTACCTCCCCAATCTTCAACCAAAAGGTTCATATTTGCTAATTCTCCTTTAATCTTTTCAGGATCGGCTCCATTTGTATCAATCTTATTCAAAGCAAATATAATTGGAACCCCTGCAGCTTGAGCATGGTTGATAGCTTCAACTGTTTGAGGCATCACTCTGTCATCAGAAGCAATTACAATAATTGCAATATCGGTTATTTTTGCTCCACGAGCACGCATAGCAGTAAAAGCTTCGTGACCTGGAGTATCTAAAAATGTTATTCTCTTTCCATTATTTAGCTTTACTTCATAAGCTCCAATATGCTGAGTAATTCCTCCTGCTTCTCCAGCAATAACATTTGTTTTTCTGACATAGTCAAGCAATGATGTTTTACCATGGTCAACGTGTCCCATAACTGTTACAATTGGAGATCTTGGAACTAAGTCTTCTGCTTTATCCTGTTCTTCGGTTTCTTCAATTGCTTCAACAACTTCAGCACTAACAAACTCTGTTGTAAAACCAAACTCTTCAGAAATTAATTGAATTGCTTCAGCATCCAAACGTTGATTGATAGAAACAAACATACCTAAAGACATACAAGATGAAATAATCTTTGTAACCGGAATATCCATCATAGTTGCCAATTCATTAGCAGTAACAAATTCTGTTACTTTTAATATCTTTTGGTTTTCTATCTCTTGTTCAAACTCATGTTGTTGTTGTTGAGATATTGTTTGACGTTTTTCTCTACGATGCTTTGATGCTTTAGATTTTCCAAGTGGAGATAAACGAGCAAGAGTTTCTTTAATTTGTTTTTCTATCTCTTCGCTATTGATTTCAACCTTCTTTAATTCCTTCTTTGGTTTACTAAATTTAGATTTCTTGTCATCCTTCTTTAATTTATTCTTTTGTGCATCTTGAGTTGCAGCAGTTTGAGGTTGAATTGTTTTAGCTTGAGCTTGAGTTTGAGATTGTTTTATTCTTCTACGTTTTTTCTTGTCCTTTTTAGCATCATCAGATGCATTTCCATCTTTATTTTGCGATGCAGGAACAATTTGTTTCTTTGGTCTATTGAATTGAGACAAATCAACCTTTTCACCAAGAACTTTTGGACCAGAAAGCTTCACGTATTGAGTTTCAATAAAATTATCCTTATTGTCATCTGAAGAATTATCAACTTCTACCTCTTCAGATTTTGGCTCTTCCTTAATAACTTTTTCTTCTATCTTTTCTTTAGGAGTTTCTTTAACAATAACAGGTTTTTCTTTTATTTCTTCAATTTCTATTTTTTTGTCAACAACCACCTCTTCTTTTTCATTTTTAGAGATAGTCTTTTCACTTTCTTTCTTTTCGTGTACTACTTTCTTTTCCTTAATCTCTTGCTCTACCTTCTTTTTCTCTTCCTTTTCTTTAGCAATTTGTGCTTTAGTTTTTTTGGCAGGTTTAGTTTTAGAATTAATGGAACTTAAATCTATTTTACCAACTATATTTAAAGAATGTGTGTCGTCAGAAGAACTTACAATAGTTTCCTCCTTTTGTTCAGGTTTTTCTTCCTTCTTTGGTTCAGGTTTTTCTTCCTCTTTCGGTTCTGGAATTACTTCCTTTTTAACTTCAACTACTTCTATTGGCTTTTCTATAACTGGCTCTGGCTTTTCAATTTTCTTTTCCTTTTCTTCTTTCTTAGGAGCCTGCTCAACAAAATCAATTGTAGTTGACTTAATAATAATTTCAGGAGTATTTATTTCCTCTTTCTTATGCTCAATTTGAACTTCAGAATGTACTTCTTCAACTTCAATTTTCGCTTTTGGAGTTGCAAAATCTATTTTACTCGCTTCTTCTTTAACTTTTCTTTCAGATTGAAAAGCAGAAGCAAGAATGTCATATAGCTCTCCGTCAATTTTTGTATTAGGATTACTCTCTATTATTTTCCCTTTTTTGGCAAGACAATCTACTAATGTTGAAATTCCAACATTAAATTCTTTCGCAACTTTACTTAATCTTATTGTTTTATTTTCTTCTGACATTTTTGTTTTTTTCTCTTTTTTTAGTTTAGTTGATGTTAATTCTATAATTGCTTGCCAATATGTTTTAATCTTCAAATTCAGCTTTCAATGTTTTTAAAACGTCCTCAATTGTTTCTTCTTCTAAGTCTGTTCTTTCAACTAACTCTTCTTTACTTATTGCTAATACATCTTTTGCAGTATCGCAACCAATAGCTTTCAATTCTTCAATAACCCATTCTTCAATTTCATCAGTAAATTCATTCAAATCTACGTCTTCATAATTCAAATCGGTATCACTGTAAACATCTATTTCAAACTTAGTAAGTTTACTTGCTAATTTAATGTTAGCACCTCCTTTTCCAATAGCAAGTGAAACTTGATCTGTTGGCATAAACACTTCAGCTCTTTGATTGTCTAAATCTAAATTAATTGAAGTAACTTTAGCTGGATTCAATGCTCTTGTTATATATAGTTCAGTGTTTGGAGTAAAGTTTATAACATCAATATTTTCATTTCTCAATTCTCTAACAATTCCATGAATTCTACTTCCCTTAATACCAACACATGCACCAACTGGATCAATTCTGTCATCATATGATTCAACAGCAACCTTAGCTCTTTCTCCTGGTTCTCTAACAATATCCTTAATGGTAATTAATCCATCATAAATTTCAATAACTTCTTGTTCAAGCAGTCTTTCTAAGAATACTGGAGAAGTTCTTGAAATAGTTATTTGAGGAACACCATTTTTCATTTCTACTTTCAAAACAACAGCTTTAATTGTATCTCCTTTTCTGTAAAAATCACTTGGAATTTGTTCACTCTTAGGTAAATTAAGCTCAATACCTTCTTCATCCAAAACCATTATCTCTCTCTTCCAAACCTGATAAACCTCACAAACTACAATTTCCCCTACCTTTTCCTTGTATTTAGTAAAAATATTTGCTCTTTCATAATCTTGAATCTTTGCAGCCAAGTTTTGACGAATAGCAAGTATGTCTCTACGTCCAAAATCTGCAAATTTAATTTCTTCAGATAATTCTTCACCTATTTCAAAATCGGGTTCAATTTTAATAGCTTCAGAATATGAAACCTGAGTATTTTCATCTTCAACAGCACCATCTTCAACAATTAATCTATTACGCCAAATTTCCAAGTCCCCCTTATCAATATTTACGATAACACTAAAATTCTCATCAGAGCCATATTTCTTAAGCATTAATGTCTTAAAAACGTCTTCCAAGATACGCATCAAAGTTTCTCTTTCAATGTTTTTAAACTCTTTGAACTCTGAAAAGGTATCAATTAAATTTAAGTTTTCCATATTTAAAACTTTCTTATATTTAGAATAAAATTATTATTTTGCTTTCCTTGATATTGTCAAATAAGATTTCTTTTTCAACAATTGGATCTTTCTTTTTCTTAGGTTGAATCTTGACAACTATCTTTTCTTCATAAACCAATAATAACTCCCCAACAATCTTTTCTCCTTCTTTAGTTATTACTTCTATGTTCCTTCCAATATTCTTTTCGTATTGACGATTAAGTTTCAATGGTTCTCCAATTCCTGAAGACAAAACACTTAATTCAAAATCTTCCACTTCTCTATCAAAATTACTTTCAATTTGTTTTGATAAATCAATACAATTTTGGATTGTAACTCCATTATCTCCATCAATAAAAACAGAAATTTTATTGTCTTTACCAATTTTTAAGTCAACCAAAAATAAGTCACTTCCTTCCAATTCTTGATTAACTACACTTTGAACCTTCTCTTTATCAATCATATAAAATCTTTATCAACAAAAGAGGGGACAATTTAGTCCCCTCACATATGTCTATTTCGTTTGCAAAAATACTACTAATCTTTTATTTAGCAATAAAAAAATCACAAAAAAGTGAAAATTCTTATTTTTCTGTAGTCGGAGTTTCTGCATTTTTAGCTTCAAATTGCCTTATCATTTCCATTTCATCTGGCATATCTAACATTTGATACATAACTTCCGCATCGTTTGCAAGAGGTGAATTTGGATACTCCTCAACAAATGTTTTATATGCTTCTTTTGCCTTGTCTATATTATTGCAGGCTTTTTCATAAGCTTCTCCCATTTTAAAATAAGCAACTTCTACCATCTTTGAATCAGGAAAATCTGAAACCAAACGTTCTAAATATGCAATTGCTCTATCACAATATTTCACATTAATACATATATCGGCAGCCTTAAACAAAATTAAAGTTGAGTTGCTGTCTTCCGGAAAGTCTGTAACATAACTATCATACATCACAAGCAAAGAATCTGCTCTTTGAGGAGAAATCTCCTTTGCTTCCTTAAGGGTTAACTTTTCTAATTCCCCTATCTCCTTTAAACGATTTTCTTTAGTTGGCTTACATGAAGCAAAAACTAAAATCGCAAGAGTTAAAAATAAGTATTTTTTCATTGTTTAAATTATTTTCTTCCAATGATTGGACGTTTCATTTTATAATTAGTAAAAACCTTCCCATTAGAAATATCACTTAGTTTTCTTTTCAAAAGAGTTTTTCTTATTGGAGAAAGTCTATCAACAAAAACCTTCCCTTCCAAATGATCATATTCATGTTGAAAAACTCTTGCTCTTGCTCCTGAAAACATTTCTTCTTTTTGATTAAAGTTCTCATCGTAATACCTAACCAAAACATTAGAATAACGAGTTACTTCCTCATGCAATTCAGGAAGAGAAAGACATCCTTCTTGAAAAGCCCATTTTTCTCCACTTTCTTCAATAATTTCTGGATTTATAAACACTTTCTTAAATCCTTCAGCTTCTGGATAATCTTCTTTCAATGGGTCTGCATCAATTACAACTAAACGAATTGATAAATCAATTTGAGGAGCAGCCAATCCAATACCATTAGCATTATACATGGTTTGAAACATATTTTCAATCAAATCCTTCAAATCTGGATAATTCTCATCTATCGGCTTAGCAATCTTTCTCAAAATTGGATTTCCAAAACCTACTATAGGTAATATCATATTAGTATTCTTTCTTTTAATTCATATAACTTTGCAGTATAATAACTGCACTTACAGTGTCAACAAGAGCTTTATCTCTGCGTTGTTTCTTTTTAGCTCCTGAATCTAAAATAGCTCTTGAAGCAATTTTTGACGTAAAACGTTCATCAATCCTTACAATTTTTTTATCAGGATATTTCTTCCCTAACTCTAAAACAAAAGGCTCAATATAAACGCTACTCTCACTTAGAGTATTGTCCATTTGCTTTGCAAGCCCAACAATAAACTCATCAACTTCTTCTTTCTTTAGATAATCATCTAAAAATTCAAATATCTTTTTTGTTTCAACAGTAGTTAACGAAGTAGCAATTATTCTTTGAGTATCACTTACAGCCAACCCAACACGCTTACTCCCATAATCAATTGCCATCAATCTCCCCATACTATTTTACAAAATGAAAATGTGGTCCATAACGTTCAAAAGCTTCTCTATCCAAGGTTTCTCTTGCATCAGGATGTGAAATTGAAATCATTAGCCTTGCTCTTTCTTGAAGTGATTTACCATAAAGATTAACAGCACCATATTCTGTTACAACCCAATGAACATGATTTCTTGTAGTAACAACTCCAGCACCAAGGTTTAAAGCATTAACAATTTTGCTCACTCCCTTATTGGTTGATGAAGGCATAGCAATAATTGACTTGCCTCCTTTTGAACGAGAAGCTCCATAAATAAAATCAACCTGACCACCCACACCACTAAAGAATTTCGTTCCAAGACTATCAGCACAAACTTGACCAGTAATGTCTATTTGCAAAGCTGAATTTATGGCAGTCATTTTAGGTTGTTGAGCAATAACAAAAGGGTCATTAGTATAAGCAACATCCATCATTGCAACCATTGGGTTATTATCAATAAATTCATAAACCTTTTGAGAACCCATCAAGAAAGTAGAAACCATTTTACCATTATCCAATTTCTTGTTTCTACCATTAATAACTCCATTTTCAACCAATGGCAAAACCCCATCAGCAAACATTTCAGTATGAATACCCAAATCCTTATGATTACCCAATTGAGCCAAAACAGCATTAGGAATAGCACCAATACCCATTTGTAAACAAGCACCATCTTCAATCAATTCAGCACAATACTTACCAATAGTTGCTTCCTCTTTAGTTGGTTCAGAAAAATGAGCAGGGAACAAAGGAGAACAATCTTCAACAAAAATATCAATCATTGACATAGGAATTAAAGCATCACCATAAGAACGAGGCATGCAAGGATTCACAACAGCAATAACAGTTTTTGCCATTTCAATAGCAGCCAAAGTTGCATCAACAGATGTTCCCATAGAAACAAATCCATGATCATCTGGAGGACAAACTTGAAGCATTACAACATCAACAGGTAGATATTTTTCTCTATATAGTTTTTGAGTTTCGGAAAGGAAAATTGGAATATAGTCAGCATAACCAGCTTGAACATCTTTCCTTACATTACCACCCACAAAGAAAGCATCGTGTTGAAAAATTCCTTCAAATTCTTTTGAAGCATAAGGAGCATTGCCTTCAGTATGCAAGTGATGAACGTATACATTCTTAAATTCTCCATTTTTACCTCTTTCACACATAGCGTCAACTAAGCATTGAGGAGTAGAAGCAACAGAAGAAAGGTGAATATGGTCTCCTGACTTTATCACCTTAACCGCTTCTTTGGGCGTAACAGCTTTATATGTCTTTTGTGTCATTGTGTTATATCTTTTATCTAATTAAACAAAATTTGAGATGCAAAGTTACTCAAACCTTTTGAATAGAGAAAATAATAAAGAAAAGATTACAAAAAACTAAAAGCAAGGACTAATCTTTCTCTTTATTGGTTTAAAGAATATTAACACAAAATGTTGAAAACTTATTTAACATTGCAAATGAAGAGAAATTATTAACTCATATTTTTGCATTGAAACAATGGTTTCTAAAACGCTTTTTTGTGTTTAAGAATTAAAAGGGAATGCTGTGAAAATCGGCAACAGTTCCCGCTGCTGTAAGTTTCTATCGAAAGATAATGTTGTTTTAATATTCTTTGCCACTAACCCTATTTGGATTGGGAAGGCTTTAAAACAGAAACGAGTCAGAAGACCTGCCATTTTGTTAATTTTATTAATTGGTAGCTTTCGGGATGAAAGGCTTAACAATGGATTCTTTGTTATTTCAGAGCAGAATTTTCATTTACAGCGACTACCTTAAATTTTAATTTATTATGAGTCAGTCTGAATTATTTATCATTAAAAGAGACGGGAAGGAAGTTCCATTTTCAATTGAAAAAATTAAGAATGCTATTTCAAAGGCATTTCTTTCTGTTGGTAGTTTTGCATCGCAAGATACAATTACAGATATTTTAAGTCGATTAAATATAACTAATGGAATAAGTGTTGAAGAAATTCAAAACCAAGTGGAAATTGCTCTTATGGCAGAAAAATATTATAATGTTGCCAAATCTTATATGCTTTACCGGCAAAGCCATAGGGAAGACAGGGAAATTAGAGACAAGCTGAAATTCTTAATAGATTATTGTGATGCTAAAAATCCTGCTTCAGGAAGTAAATATGATGCTAATGCCAATGTTGAAAACAAAAACATAGCAACTCTAATTGGAGAACTGCCAAAGTCTAATTTTATTCGTCTAAACAGAAGACTATTATGTGACACAATAAAAGAAAGCTATGGAAAAGAACTTGCAGATAAATACATAAGGCTTCTCAATAATCATTATATATATAAGAATGATGAAACAAGTCTTGCAAACTATTGCGCAAGCATAACAATGTATCCTTGGTTAATTGGAGGAACAACATCAATTGGAGGAAATTCAGTTGCTCCAACCAATTTAAAATCGTTTTGTGGTGGTTTTGTGAATATGGTGTTTATGGTATCAAGCATGCTAAGTGGTGCTTGTGCAACTCCAGAATTTCTAATGTATATGAATTATTTTATTGAGTTGGAATATGGAGAAGATTATTATTTAAGAGAAAATGAAGTAGTTGATTTATCTAAAAAGAAAAGAACCATTAGTAAAATAATAACCGATTGTTTTGAACAAGTAGTTTATTCCATTAATCAACCAACAGGAGCAAGAAACTTTCAAGCTGTGTTTTGGAATATTGCTTATTATGATAGATATTATTTTGAAAGCCTGTTTGAAAACTTTGTATTTCCTAATGGAGAAAAGCCACATTGGAAATCACTTAGCTGGTTACAAAAACATTTCATGAATTGGTTTAATAAAGAACGCACAAAAACACCTCTTACCTTTCCAGTTGAAACCATGGCTTTACTTTCAAAAGATGGAGACGTTATGGATAAAGAATATGGAGACTTCGTAGCTGAGATGTATAGCAAAGGACATTCATTCTTTACCTATATGAGCGATAATGCTGACTCATTAAGCAGTTGTTGCAGACTTAGAAACGAAATCCAGGACAATGGATTCAGCTATACCTTGGGAGCAGGAGGAGTTTCCACCGGTTCGAAAAGTGTTTTAACAATAAATCTCAATCGTTGCATTCAAGAATCAGTAAAAAAAGGACTACCATATCTATCTTTCTTAGAAGAAGTAGTAGATTTAGTTCATAAAGTTCAATTATCATACAACGAAAACCTTAAATTTCTACAATCCAAAGGAATGCTACCTCTTTTTGATGCTGGTTATATCAATATGAGCCGTCAATATTTAACAATTGGAGTAAATGGATTGGTTGAAGCAGCAGAATTTATGGGGATAGAAATAACCGATAATCCAAAATATGAAGAATTTGTACAAGAAGTTCTTGGATTAATTGAAAAATACAACAAGAAATACAGAACAAAAGATATTCTTTTCAATTGCGAAATGATACCAGCCGAAAATGTAGGAATAAAACATGCAAAATGGGATAAAGAAGATGGTTATTTTGTTCCAAGAGATTGTTATAACAGTTATTTCTATGCCGTTGAAGACAATTCATTAAACATTATAGACAAATTCCGAATTCATGGAAAGAAATATATAGAACACCTAACAGGAGGTTCAGCACTTCATTTAAACTTAGAAGAACATCTAAGTCAAATACAATACCGCCAATTACTTCGCATAGCAGCCAAAGAAGGATGCAATTACTTTACCTTTAACATACCTAACACAATTTGCAACACATGTGGACATATAGATAAAAGATATTTAAAAGAATGTCCACAATGCAAGAGCAAAGATATAGATTACCTTACACGAGTTATAGGATATATGAAACGAATAAGTAATTTCTCACTCCAAAGACAAAAAGAAGCAAAAAAAAGATATTATAATAAACCAAGTCTTTAATTCCCATGCTTAAATACGTCAACTACGATATAGTATTTCAAGAAATACCAAACGAAACAACCCTTGCAATAAACATTTCAAATTGTCCGAACAAATGCAAGGATTGTCATAGCCCTTTTCTAAAAGAAGACATAGGAAGAGAATTAACAAAAGATTTCCTGTTTAACCTTCTAATTAAATACGAAAAATCTATTACCTGTATATGTTTTATGGGAGGAGATTCATCTCCAAAAGAAATAGAATACTTTGCAAACTATGTACAAACACTAAGTAAGTTCAAAATAAAAACAGGATGGTATTCAGGAAAGGAAAAACTACCAAAAGACTTATCAATAGAAAACTTCCATTACATTAAACTCGGAGAATACAAAGAAAAATACGGAAGCCTAAAATTCAAAACAACAAACCAAAGACTCTATAAAATAAACAACAATAAACTCGAAGACATAACACATATGTTTTGGAGATAAAGATAAAATGTTAATTCAAGAAAGTCTTCTTTAATCTTTCTCAATTGACCTTTTGCTTCCTTATTTATTTTATTAATTTTGCTATTCGAAAACAGATATAATTGCAACTAATGGACATAATTAAACTATCACAACAAAATCAGAAACTTGCATGGGAGGTATTGGAGGAAAGCAATATTATTCCTGTTTGGGAAATTATTGGGGCTAAGATTAATATTGTTGGTTCTTTGAAGACTGGATTAATGATGAAAAGTCTTGATATTGATATTCATATTTACACTAAGGAGATTTCAATAAAAGATAGTTTTGACGCCATTTCTCAAATAGCACAAAACCCTTCATTTAAAGAGATTCAATACAAAAATTTAATTAACACGGAAGAAGAATGCATTGAATGGCATTTAATTTATGAAGACAAGAAAGCGAACTTATGGAAATTTGATATAATTCATATTCTAATGGGGTCAAAATACGATGGATTTGTGGAAAATGTAACCGATTCAATAATTAATAAATTAACTCCCGAAACTAAAAAGACAATACTTCAAATAAAGTATGATATTCCTGATGATATTAAAATTCCAAGCATAGAAATTTATCAAGCTGTTCTTTCAAATAAAGTAAGCAGTTATAAAGAATTTATTCAGTGGAGAGAAAGCAATTCATCAGTAAATACTATGGAATGGTTGCCTTAAACTTTCGTTCTAATTTTTAATCCTTGTTTTCTTGAAATTAATCGCCTTATATTTCTCTCAAGTCTTGATATATTTCTCACAAGTCTTGATATAAAACTTTTTAATCAAGGACTTTTTACCCCAAAGATGCACATCTTTCATACCAAAAGATGCACATCTTTCAGGTGTAAAGATGTGCATCTTTTTTAAAATAATATTTTATTGGGGAATTTTGAATTACATCTCAAAGAATTTAATCTTAAGGTTTAATCTTTGCAAATATACAAAATTTTCTTGAATAATCAATGTTTTAGATTGGAATTTTTATTTATTCTTTAAGAAACTCAGTTATTAGAGTAAACATCTTTTGGTAATTGTTGAGATATAGATTTTCGTAGTTATCTTGAAGAGTATGATGAATATTAAAAGCATCTCCCGTTTCCATAATAAAGAATATTGAAGGCACATGCTTTTGTGCAAATGGGAAATGATCGCTGTTTGCTGCCAATTCTCCCTTATCTAATTTTGTAAATAAATTTAGTCGTTTATTTATTGAATTAAATCTTTCCAAACCCCTCTCTCCTTCTTCACTTATTTCAACATATACATCCTTTGAGTTATCGGCAATCATATCCAAGTTGATTAGATATTTTATCTTATCCAATGGCAAAAGAGGATGCTCAGTATAATAAGTTGAACCTAAAAGACCAACTTCTTCTCCTCCAACAGTAAGAAATACTATTGTATAGTTTGGAGTGTTTTCTTTTTTAGAATAATATTCGGCCAAACTTAACAGCATTGCTGTTCCTGATGCATTATCATTTGCTCCTGGATAATAAATATCTTTTCCCAAATGCCCCAAATGATCATAATGTGCAACAAAAACTATGGTTGAATCAGTAGAAGACTTTCCTTTTATTTGAGCAATTACATTTGAGCTTTTATAATCCTTTAGGAGTTCATTATCTACATCAATCTTTATTATCTTGGCATTCTTCGGAAAAGTGCTGTCTACCCAAACAATTGTCTGGTCAATAACTTTGGAACTGTATGCCTTATAAAACTTCAAAGGCACATCCCAAACCTTAATAACACCTCTTAGTTTGGTTTTATAAAGACGGTTGATTTCTTTTGAATGAGTTCTAAGAAAATTAAAATCAACTACAATAAAAGTATTTTCAAACTCAGGTTTATTGAAATCCTCAATTATCTTTTCAATATTAAAATTCTTTTGATCGATATAATAAAGCTTAAACTCTCCTTTTGCTCCATTAGAAAATTCTCTCATTACAAATTCTTTCCCTGCAACTAATTCTCTGCCATCAACAGAAATCTTCATATTGCCATGAAAAACATTTACATCAAAACTGAATTCCTGAAAATAAGAATCACCAACAGGCTTTGCTCCTATTCTTGCATATTGCTTAGAAATATAAGCTGTTGCTTTCTTATCACCTTCATTATAATATCCTCTCCCTTCATATTTCTTTGAAGTGAGTTCTTTAATATATGATTTATAATTCTCAATGTTTTGTGCTTGAGAGCCTATACACAAAATCAATAATAATAAGGTTAAAGATAATCGTTTCATAACTAATTTTTAAGTTTTAAATTTTTAATTGGGTTACAACTCAACCTTTTTACCACTAAATCCCCTAAAGGAGACTTTGCTGGTGCATTCACTATTCCCCTTTAGGGGTCAGGGGTAATATTATTTACATACAATGCATACCCCTAATTTTCACTATTTACTCCTTACTTCTAACTCTTATCTTTTCAGCCATAAGTCTTTCAGCTTTTTCCTTGAAAGCAAAGACAGATAAAAAGGTTATTGTTAATGTAATACCAATTGCTACTGATACCCAATAAGGTAAGCTAAAACCTTCAGGAGCATACATAATGTAAGTTGCGCAAACACAAGTCATAAACATTGCTGGCAGTAGAGTAATGAAATAATTTCTCTTTTCTTTTCTCAAATAAACTGAACATGCCCATAATGTAAATACTGACAAGGTTTGATTTCCCCAGGCAAAATAGCGCCAAAGAATATCAAAATTTATTTGAAGAAGAATAAAAGTTGCAACAAATATTGGTAGGGAAATTACTAAACGATTCTTTATTGGCTTTTGATCGAACTTAAGAAAATCTGCAATTGTTAAACGAGCAGAACGAAGAGCTGTATCTCCTGATGTTAATGGTGCTGCAACAACTCCAAGCATTGCAATAAAACCACCTACAACTCCAAGCCAATTATCAGATATAGCTTTAACAACTATTGCTGCTTTGTTTGCAGTTGGAGGAAGAGTCGCAACATATTCCTGAAGTCCTTGAATTGAACCATAAAAACTACTACCTGCTGCTGCCCAGATTAAAGCAATAATACCTTCTGCAATCATTGCTCCATAAAATATTCTTCTACCAGTTTTTTCATTTTTTACGCAACGAGCCATTAAAGGAGATTGAGTTGCATGAAAACCAGATATAGCTCCACAAGCAATAGAGATAAACATCATTGGGAATATTGGCAAATGTTTTGGCTCCTGATTAGCAATTCCATTCCATATTTCTGGAATAGGAGCTGAATTGTAATAAATTGCAAATAAAATACCTGCAGCCATAAATAACAAGCAAAATCCGAAAATTGGATAGAATCTTCCTATTAATTTATCTATTGGTAAAAGTGTTGCTAATGCATAATAAATAAAAACAATAACTGCCCACCAAAGAATTGAAATATTAGGTATAATGCTATTAAGTATTCCAGCAGGACCTGAAACAAAAACAGCACCAACTAAAATTAATAAAACCACAGTAAACACTCTAACAAACTGTTTTACACCAACACCTAATTGAGAACCTATTATTTCTGGAAGAGAAGCTCCCTTTTGGCGAATTGAAAGCATACCTGAAATATAGTCATGAACAGCACCTCCAAAAATTGAGCCAAAAACTATCCAAAGAAAAGCAGATGGGCCATACATAATTCCCATAATTGCTCCAAATATTGGTCCTAAACCAGCAATATTCAAAAACTGAATTAAGAAAATTCGCCACCATGACATTGGAACATAATCAACCCCATCAGGATTTGTGATTGCAGGAGTTTTAATATCATTATTTGCCCCAAAAACTTTTTCTACAAAGGCTCCATAGAAAATATACCCAAGAACTAAGAGTATAATAGCTACTGTAAAACTTATCATAATAAATTTGTTTTGAAATTAGATTCTTTTTGCAAATTTAAAAATTAAATAGTTTTCATTAGTATTTTTTCCTGAAAAAAATAACATGATTTTTAAGCTAAAAACTGTAAATTTTAATCGTTAAGAAGTTTACCCCTCTTTCATTCTCAAAAAAAGTCAAAACAATTAAAAACAATTGACAAAGAATAATTTTTAATAGCAAAGTGTGTGAGTGTAAACCCAAAAATTTCATTTTTGGGTTACCCACCACTATTAAACTTTTGGTTAGAGTTCATTTTATAGCAGTTTTGACCAAGTTGACCATAACTAAGATTATTAAAATAACAGATTATTTGATATAAACTCATTATTCAATAATTAGTTATACTTTATTTATTAATCATTTGAATTAATTCTTTTACATCTCTTCCTTTTTATATATTTCTTATATTCTTTGAAATTTTTGTCTATGCTTTTATCTGGATTGTTAAAACTTGCACCAATAGTGAAGGTTCTTGTATCAATAAAAATACTCCTTGGACTTACTATACTAATATATTTTAAATATTTTGGACTGCCCCAAGTACTTACTATCATATAATATCTTTTTTTCTCCTTTAACTTTATGTGTTTAGGTAACATTAAGTATTCAAATCTTTTAATTTTTTTTGGAGGAGTAAATTCATTGGTAAAATATTGGAGAAAGGTGTTTATTTTTATCTTATAGAATTTATAATCAATTGAATCAAACCCTGAACATTCTTTATTATCTAAAATTTCTACTTCTATAAGATATTGAGACCAGATTAAAGAATCTGTTGCAACATCAATAGTGTCTACTCTTATACAATCCATAAAATTCTCAATATAGACACCCCTATCTCTCAAACTATCAAGTTGCCAATAAGTAAGTCTTTTAGCATTACGTTCCTTAAACTCAATTAGTTTTGCATTTGTTTTATCTTGAGCAGAAACCAAATTGGTAATAATTAAAAATAACAGTAAACATATTTTTCTCATCATAGTCATATTAATTAATTTTCTTGTGCAGGATTTATAATCCAATTCATTTTATCTATTTCATCAAATCTCTACCCCAAATATTACTATCATCACTTGAAATTATAATTGCATAACCAATTAACTTTGTAATTGAATCTTTCTGTTCAAAACTAAGGTCATCGTATTTTTTCCCTAATTTATTTAATGCAAAATTATTTCTTTTTGTATCAAACACATTAAGCATTTTATGTAAACACTCAAATAACACTTTCCATTCATTTGTGGTTACTTTTTTGTTATTATTAGCATTCAAAACCAAATTAACACCTCCCCTAAAAGTTTCTACTTCTCCAAAATCACTACTATTAATATTTATCTTTAACATTCTATAATACTCAGATTCTGGCATAAATGTATGTTTATATGCTAAATTTTCAATTTCTGATAATTCTACTTTTTTCTTATTTGCATAAATATTATTTTCATTTTCTATATAAATATCAAACATTAATCTTTCATTAATTTCTGGTATGGGGTCATAATTTTTTACAAAAGAAAATCCAATAGTCTTGTCTGTTTCATTTACAAAAGTTGCTATTATAAACATATCATCTTTTTTAATAGAATCATCCAATAATATACATATTTTTGAGAATGTTGTATCATTATCCCTATTCTTATAGGCTTCCATAAGTAAATCGGTTGAATTTAATTTAGAATAATCTACAACTTTCTTTTTTTCACATCCATTAAATAATATCAACAATGTTATTATTAAGAATGAAAATTTTGTTCTTCTTATTATTTTAATTGTTCCCATTTTGTTTTTGTATTTATATCGTATGGTATCTGAAATAAAATATTATTTGTTATTAATTAAATTCTTTATCTCACAAATCAGACTCATTACTATTTAATCATATAAATATAATATCTTTTGAGTATATCTGTCAATACAAATAACACATCGCTTTGATTTGTCATTTTTTGATTGCAATAAAAAATATAAATTCTTAGCTGTATTTTCATATCCAATATCAGATAAATTTTCAAAAGATATTATATCAAAATTAAATTCATCTTTTAAATAATCAAAAGAATCAATTGCCTGATTCATCGACCTTATTAAATTTGCACTATGATAATTATTTGAAATAAGATTTTTAACCTTTTTTGTTTTTGTCGGATTCATTATGCAAATAGGAAAATCTGTTTTACTTCCACTTACATAAGTTTCTGTACCGAAAATATAAGGACAACTAATAATAGTATAACAGAAGAGCAACCTTACAAAAAGATATATAACTATTAGTATAAATATTGACAAAATTATTTTAGCTTTCATATTTAATAATATTTCTCTTAGGCAGAATTAATAATCCAAAACTTTTCATAATAAATCAAATCTCCAAAAACAAAACTTATACACTACTTTTCCTTATTTTTAAATGCCTTTTTAATTAAATCCTCATCAGAATAGAATTCTTTTACAGGAAACTTCTTCCCTTTATTGTAGTAATTTAATAATCTTTCTGAAGCTTTAATATTACCTTTATAAATAGCTTGTTTGAAATAATCAATAGCCATTTGTTTTGTTTTATCATCTAAACAATAAAAACCTTCATCTAAACATTCTTTAGAAACACAAATTGAAGCATTTTGATTTGGAATAGAGGTTAAAATATCAAAAACATCAAAATATGCTTGAGGGTAGTCATATTTATTTGCCATAATTAAAGAATAAGTTAGCATTTCCTCGTATCGGAAATTATCGCTATAATCATTTAATAATGTTTGATAAGATTCTATTTTACCTTGACAAATTATTTCTTGTATTAATTTTTCATCAACAGAAGAATGAGCTCTTGAGCTAATTGATTTTTCTTCTTTTCCCTGATTATTGCATGCACATAAAAATATAACAATAATGACTATCCAAGATAATTCTTTTAATATATTCTTTTTCATAATTCTATTTATAATTAGCTCCAAATCTGATACCCTACCTACATTTACGTTTATTCATATTCCATTCTGGCTCAAATATTACCTTTTTTTCTTTTTTGCCCCATGGCTCAATCCAGATTCCAGCATTATACCTAATATCATATTTTGTTTTCTTTTTATTTAAATTCGTTATTCTAATAATCAACTCCCCGGTTATACTTCTATCAAGATAAATTGGAGGTATTAATGCTTTGTAATGATATTTGCATTCTCCTTGACACTCTGTTATATCAAAATTAATAAATAATGAATCTGGAGTTTTTCCTGTGTTACCACAATGTTCAGTAAATCCACTTTCTAAACTAATTATCTTCTGATAATATTCCTGTTTGATTTGAATTTCTCCATAATAAGAACGAAAATTCATTATATGTTCTATTCCAAGTGTATCTTTATATTAAAAGAAAGCATTATCCACATCAACTAATTGACCATCCATAAATATTATAGCATTTATCCTCTCATCTTGAGAATAAACATTCAATGACATTAATATCAATATTAAAACGCATATCATTTTCATTTGATTTATAGTATTACAAAGTATGGAATTTATAATTTGACACTTATTCATAATTAACTTTTTCTTTGAATCTTCAAAAGTAAGAAATTATTTTACAAGCAGATTAAAATATTTAATTAAAATCATCATTGACTAAATTTTATCTATCCTTATTATAATTGATGAATCTTTTATATGGGAAAAGAAAATATGGATTAGGCAAGATAAAACCTTACATAAGTAAAATAAAGTAAAGAAAGAAAAAATTAAAGTAAAGAGTTAGTAAATTAAAACAGCGTTTCAGTAAAATTAAACCTTATTTCACCAAATTAGAACAAGGAGTTAGCAAATTAGAATAAGAAGTTATTAAATTAGAATAAGGAGTTAGCAAAGTTATTAAATTAGAGTAAAAGGTGGGGGTAAATTGTATTTTTGCTTAATGCGTTTTTTACTGAATTATAGTTTATTATAAGATTTTTGGTAGGGGTAGTAGGAGGTAAAATGTGTTTTTGAAAACTTTCTTACAATTCTATTATGCATATTATTTTTTAAAATATTTTTGTATAGAACTTTCTAAATTCACTTTTACCTCCTACTGCTCCTACCAAAAACGCTACAATATCATATATATCAAATTATTATACTGAATTTTCAATTTTGCTAAAGTCCACCTTTTTTTCCTTTACAAAATTGCTTTTATCTTTCTTTAGTAAATAAAAAAGGGGTAAATCATCTTTCTGATCTACCCCACATTTATATTTAACAATATAGTATATGTATGAAGTATAAACTTGCTTATAATTACAAAAACTCCTGCTCCTGCCAAATAGCCTAACAGTGCCCAAAGTGAAATCTTTTTTAAATACCATATAAAGTCTATCTTTTCCATTCCCATTACAGCAACTCCTGCTGCTGAACCGATAATTAAAAGACTTCCTCCTGTTCCTGCACAATATGCTAAGAATTCCCAAAAGGCTCCATCAACTGCAAAATGATAAAGCTCTGGATTTACTTCTATCATTTCTGGTGTTGCAACGGGATACATACCTATTGCTGCTGCAACAAGAGGGACATTATCAACAATTGCAGAAATCATTCCAATAAGTATGTTTATAATATATATATTTCCAATCTTGTCTAATGATTTTGAAAGCAAATCTAAGTGACCTGCTGTTTGCAAACATGCGACTGCCATAAGTATCCCAACAAAAAATAGAATTGAAGACATATCAATCTTAGATAAAACTGCTGGTACATTAAGTTTGGAATAATTATTAGAGTTAGATTTATGCATTATTTCAGTAACTACCCACAAAACTCCTAATCCTAAAAATATTCCTAAGTATGGAGGTAGATGAGTTATGGTTTTGAATACTGGAACAAACAACAAAGAACCTACTCCCAAGAAGAAGATAAGATTACTTTGTTTTGTTGATATTTGAATATCGTGATTTGATTTTGCGATAGCTTCAGGTCTTTTAACTTCTCCTTTAAGAACAAATGTTATTATGGTTAAAGGGACTAACATTGAAACTAAAGAAGGAATGAATGTTTCTAAAATAATTTTCATTGCTGTTACATTTCCTTTTATCCAAAGCATAATGGTTGTTACATCACCTATTGGGCTCCATGCTCCTCCAGAGTTGGCTGCAAGAATAACCATTCCACAAAAGAACCAACGATCATGTTTGTCACCAATAAGTTTTCTAAGCAAAGCGCACATAACAATTGCTGTTGTTAGATTGTCTAAAACAGCCGACATGAAGAAAGTGAGGATACTAATTATCCACAATAGTTTTCTTTTGTTTGTTGTGTTGATTTTTTCAGTGATTATTTTAAATCCTTGATGAGAATCAATTATCTCAACAATTGTCATTGCTCCCAAAAGGAAAAAGACAATTTCTGCAGTTTCACCAAGATGTGAAATAATTTCTGAATGTTCAAATCCATCTCCGAAAAGAGCGAATACACTCCAAAGTACAACTGCCAATAAGAGAGCAGATGCCGATTTGTTAATTTTTAATGGATGCTCTAAGGCAATGAAAGCATAACCCAGAACAAACAATATAATCATTAAAATAAAATAGCTCATAGTTTTTTTGTTTTAGTTAATAGTTGCATTTAATATTAAAAAAAATTGTTCAAAGAAACTCTAAGGCTTCAAACGGTAGGGCTTCTTTGAACAATTCAAAAAATTAAAATATATTTTTTTGTCTATGTATGCAAAATAAATTTACTTATCAATACAAATGTACCTGCTCCTGCAAAGTATCCTAAAAGTGCCCAAATAGTTATCTTTTTCAAATACCAGATAAAGTCAATCTTCTCCATTCCCATAACTGCAACTCCTGCTGCAGAACCAATAATCAGAATACTTCCACCTGTTCCAGCACAATATGCTAAGAATTCCCAGAATGCACCATCAACTGCAAAATGTCCTACATCAGCAACTGGATACATTCCCAAAGCTGCTGCAACTAATGGAACATTATCTACAACGGAAGAAACTAAACCTATTATTATATCTATTATGTAAATATTTCCTAATTTATCTAATGATTTTGCAAGCAAATCTAAATGTCCAGCTGTTTGCAAACAAGCTACTGCCATTAAAATTCCTAAGAAGAAAAGGACAGAGGGGACATCAACTTTTGTAATAATTGCAGAAACATTAAGTCTTGAATAGTTTTCTTTATTAGACACATGCATAATTTCAGTTACAACCCAAAGGATTCCTAATCCGAATAAAATTCCTAAATAAGGAGGAAGATGAGTAATGGTTTTAAATACTGGAACAAAAAGTAATGCTCCAACTCCCAAACATAAGATTAAAAGACTTTGTTTTGAACTTATAGTTACTAATTTATTATCCTCGCTTACTTCAGGTCTTTCAACATTTCCTTTAAGCATAAATGTTACTGCAATTAAAGGAACTAATAAAGAAACTAATGAAGGAATAAATGTTTCCATAATAACACCCATAGCAGTAATATTTCCTTTTATCCAAAGCATAATGGTTGTTACGTCACCTATTGGGCTCCATGCTCCACCTGAATTAGCAGCTAAGATTACAATTCCACAGAAGAACCAACGGTCATGCTTGTCAGCAATAAGTTTACGAAGTAGTGCACAAATAACAATTGCTGTTGTCATATTGTCTAAAACTGCTGACATAAAGAAAGTAAGAATACCAATTATCCAAAGCAATTTTCTTTTACTTTTAGTATGGATTTTATCAGTAATAATTCTAAATCCTTCGTGTCGGTCAACAATTTCAACTATTGTCATTGCTCCCAAAAGGAAAAATACTATTTCGGCTGTATCGCCCAAATGCAATAGTATTGTTTCATGTTCAAAGGCTGGTCCCATTAAAGCATAAACTGACCAGAGTATAACTGCAAGCAAAAGAGCAGTTGCAGATTTGTTAATCTTTATTGGATGTTCTAATGCTATGGCGCAATATCCAATAATGAAAATAACAATCATTAGAATAAAGTAGAAACTCATTTGTTGTTCTTTTTTTTGTTAATTTAAATGTATTTAATTAATGTTTTCTTTTGTTTTGTTGTTTTTGTCTTTCATCAATTAATGAACGATTCTTCTTTTCTAATTCTTCCATTTTTGTTTGCCATTTTGATTTTTTCATTGGCTTGTTTTGGTTAGCTTTTAGAGTATTAAGAACCTTTTGTGGATTAATTGTTTTTCCAATTATCCAAACTTGTAGGAATGTAAAGCATAGAGAAATGAAATAATAGTAGTTAAGTGCAGCAGAGTATTTATTAAGCATAAATAACATCATAACTGGCATCATGTACATCATTATTTTCATACCTGGCACTTGATTTGTTCCTTGTTGTTGTTTCATTGTCATTCTTGTGTAGAAAATTTGAGCAACTGTCATCATCAAACAGAAAAGTGAAACATTTGAACCATAGAATGGGATGTCAAATGGAAGTGTAACTATTGAGTCATAACTTGAAAGGTCATCTGCCCAAAGGAATGATTGTTGACGAAGCTCAATTGATGCTGGGAAGAAACGGAACATAGCAACAAGTATTGGGAATTGCAAAAGCATCGGAAAACAACCTGCCATTGGATTAATTCCTGCTTTCTTATATAAAGACATAACAGCCTTTTGTTTTTCCATTGCTTGTTCTTGCTTAGGATATTTTTCATTTATTTTCTGCATTTCAGGTTGAATTACTCTCATTTTTGCAGAAGATGAATAGGATTTATAAGCAAGAGGGAAAAGTACTATTTTAACTAATATTGTAAGAATAAGGATAACAATACCCATATTCCATCCAAATCCAGAAAGAAAATCAAAAATAGGGATGATAACAAAACGGTTTACCCATTGCAATAGGAAGAATCCCCATCCTAATGGAATAATTTCTTCCATATCAATATTGTAATCACTTATAACTCCATATTTGTTTGGACCAAAATAGAAGTCCATTTTAATTTCATTTTTTGCTGCATCACCTTCATAAGGTAATGTAAACAAAGAATGCATAGAGCGAAGATAAGTAGAATCTTTTGCTGGACGCTTTTCAGTAACTGTTTGCATAGTTGCTGAAGTAAAAGGATTATTTGAAGCAATTAAAGCTGTTGAGAAGAATTGTTGTTTGTATGAAACCCAATTAATTGGTATTCCATTTTCTTCTTTTTTATCATCACTTCCATTTTCTTTCAAATAATCAACCTCATCTTTTAAATGATAATATATAGATGAATTCTTAACCTCAACTTTACCATCTTTTTCTTGAACTCTTAAATCAGAATTCCATCCCATTTCAACAGAGCCTTGATCGGTAACAATTCCTTTCAAATTGTTAAAAACAATATCGTATCCGATTCTATAATCATTACCTCTAACAACGTAACGAAAATCTAAAGAAGAATTTCTTGTACTATCAGCCTGAACTTTAGCTTTGAAAACAATTACAACAGAATCATTTCCTTTAACTTCAATAGGTTTAGTTATTGGTTTATTATCTATTGTTGGCTCAAAATAAAGATTTTCAGTTCTAACAATATTCTGACCAACTGTAAGATTTAAGCCATAAGCATTCTTATCAAATAGTTTTACAGGTTTCTTTCCGTAGGTGGTATAATTTTTAAGTGTAACCTGCTTTACAAGCGCACCTAATGTTGAAAAATCAACTTCAAATAATTCATTTGAAACTTTAACTGTATTGTTAGTTCCTTGTGAACAAGATGCAAATGCTCCAAATGCTGAAAGATTTATTGAATCTTGATCTAATGTTTCTACAGTATCATTTGTAATTTGAGCTATAGAATCTTTTACTTGAATTATTTTCTTTTGTGTTTCAACTTTAATAATGGAATCCTGTTTTGCTTTTATTGCAGCTTTTTCCTCTTCTGAAGGAGCTGAAAGTATTCCATATCCTATAAATACTCCAAAAATAAGTACTAATCCAATAATTGTATTTCTGTCTAACATCTAAATTTTGTTTTGTAAAATTAAAGTTGCAAAGATAAGAAACATTATTATCTCAATTATTATTTTTCAAAAATATTTGGTCAACCAAATTATTGTTCGTTATTTTGCAAACAACAAATTATTTTATTCATGCAAAAGAAAACATCAATTCATCAAAATCAAGAGACATTAGCTGCTTTTGCAAAAGCAATGGGACATCCTACAAGATTGACAATTTTGCAGTTCTTATCACAAAGAGACAACTGCTATTTTGGCAATATTCATGATGAATTACCTATAGCAAAAGCAACGGTTTCTCAACATTTAAAAGAATTAAAAAATGCAGGACTAATTCAAGGAGAAATTGAAGCACCTAAAGTAAAATATTGTATTAATAGAGAAAACTGGCAATTGGCAAAGGAGTATTTTGAAGAGTTCTTTTCTTCAATTAAAGATTCTTCAGAATGCTGTAGCAAATAAAACATAAATATAGATGAGAAAATTCTTAATTATAATAGTCATATTAATGCCTCTATTTTCTTTTTCACAAGAAATAAGAGGAAAGGTTGTAGATAAGGAAACTAATAAAGCAATTCCTTTTGCAAATGTTGCAATTAAAGGAACAAGTATTGGAGTAACATCCGATGATAGAGGAATGTTTTCAATAAAAAGAAATACCAAAGACAGTTTATTTATTGAAGTTAGTTTTATTGGATATAAAAAAGAGTCAAAGTTTGTTCCAGTAGATAAAGAATATGTTGAAATTGCCTTAACTAAAGAATCAACTGAACTTAAAACTGTAAGTGTAGTTGGAGAAATGTCTGGAACAATTTCTGATATAAATCAAGCATCATTTAATCAATATATTTCTTCTGAAGGGATAAAACGTTTAGCTTGTTGTTCATTGGCTGAAAGTTTTGAAAACAATGCAGCAGTTGATGTTGGATTTACAGATGCTGTTACTGGAGCAAAACAGATACAAATGTTGGGCTTAGCTGGTATTTACAGTCAAATCCTTGTTGAAAACCAGCCTTCAATTAGAATGCTTTCTTCAACCTATGGCCTTAATTATATTCCTGGCCCTTGGTTAGAAGGAATAGGTATTTCTAAAGGTACAGCTTCTGTAACTCAAGGCTATGAAAGTATTACAGGACAGATTAATATTGATGTCAAAAAACCCGAAAACAAAGAAAAGTTCTATTTTGAATACTTTACAAATGATTTCCTTAAACAGGAAGTTAATGTTAATTCTTCTTTTAGAATAAATAAATATTTAGAATCTATTGTTTTAGTTCATGGAGCAAAAATATTTATGGAGACAGATAGGAATAATGACAACTTTCTTGATGTGCCTCTTTCTAATTTACTTATTGGTTCTAATCGTTATTTTTACAACTATAAAGAAAAAATCAAAAGTCGTTTTGGTGTAGATGTATTGTATGAAGATAGAATTGCAGGTGATAAACGTTTTGATAAGGATAAAGATTTTAGCACAACAAATTATTATGGTGCTGTTTTGAATTCAAGAAGAATTCAAGTATTTGAAAATACTGGTTTTCTTTTAAATTCTGATAAAAACAGAAGCTTTGCTGTAAATGGCAATTTAGTGTATCATCAATTGGAATCTCAGTTTGGTTTAAGAGAATATAATCCTACTCAATTAAGTGGTAATCTTGCCCTAATACTTAATTCTGATTTATGGAATGAAAAAAACAAAATAAGTCTTGGTTTAAGTTCAAGTTATGATGAGTTAAAAGAAAACCTTTCTAACAAAAACTATATTGTGGGTCAAGCTTTAAATAAAGAAGAGCTTGTTATGGGTGCTTATGCTGAATATACCTACAGTGACAGGAATAAATGGACTTTTATTACTGGGTTAAGAGGTGATTATAATACATTTTACAAACAAACAATTATAACTCCACGAATTCATGCTAAATACTCTCCTTTCAAAAACTCTGCTTTCAGATTTTCTGCTGGAAGAGGATTGCATAGTGCTAATATCTTACCTGAAAACATCAGTCTTTTAACATCTTCAAGGAAACTTTACTTTGAAGAAGAGCTTAAATTGGAAGATGCTTGGAACTACGGAATATCTTATACTCATAAATTCTTTTTTGAAGATGAAAGGAATATATCATTTTCTGTTGACTTCCACAGAACTGACTTTACCAATCGTGTTGTTATTGACTTGGAAAGAAATGCTCAAGAAGCTCATATTTATAATTTAATTGGTAAATCCTATGCCAATAGCTTCCAAGCAGAAGTATCAATAACTCCTTTTGAAGGTTTTGAAACTACAATTGCTTATGTTTTCAGTGATTCTAAAATAACTGTTGATAATAAATTAATTGAAATGCCTCTTACTGCAAAACATAAAGGGTTAATTGCCCTTCACTACACTACTTTATATGACAGATGGAAGTTCTCTTTCACCACCCAATATCATGGCTCAACTTCTCTTCCAAATACTTCTAACAATCCAGCAATTTACCAACTTCCTGATAGAAGTCCTGAGTATTTTATCCTTCATGCTCAAATTACTCGTAAGTTTAATAAATTTGAAGCCTATATTGGTTGCGAAAACATACTTGACTACAAACAAAAGAATCCAATTATCAGTTCCGATAATCCATTTGGACAATACTTCGACTCCTCAATAATTTATGCTCCAATTCTTGGAAGACAATTTAATTTCGGTTTAAGAATAAAGATTTAAAGAAAATGGTCTACATTTGTAGTCTAAAAACATTAATAATTAATTATAAAACAATATTTATATGAAAAAGCTAACATTAATCGTACTTTCTATATTTTTCAGTTTAAGCCTTTTCGCTCAAGAGGCAAAGAAAGACTTTGTTCAAGTATACTATTTCCACAGAACAGAACGCTGTGCAACATGCAACGCAATTGAAGATGGTTTAAACTCTGTTTTGAATACAACATATAAGAAAGACCTTCAAAAAGGAAATATTATTTTCAACAGCATTAACTACGAAGAAGATACAAATAGTGATATTATTAAAAGCTATGAAATTGAAAATCCTACCCTTTTGATTATTTATAATAAAAAGGACAAAAAAGAATTCATCGATTTGACTGATGATGCTTTTTCTTATGCTAAAGCAAATCCAGCAAAGTTTAAAAAGATTATAAAGAGCAAAATCAACGATTTCTTCAGATAGTAAATTAAGGAAAGTTAGGTTGAAATAAATAAGAGTAACTCTGAGTAAAATTAGAGTTACTCTTATTAAATTTAAAGTAACTCTAAGCAAAATTAAAGTAACTCTTATTTCGCTTAGAGTTACTCTTTTTTTAGCCAAACTAAGTCTGATTTATAAATGCGTGATTCTTAGCACAATTAACCACTAAGAAAATTTAAGGGAAATAGATTAGGAAACTTTTAGGGAAAGGTTATTGAAAATATTCTTCCAAATCCTCAAATTTAATGGCATCTTTTAGAGAGTAATCCCCTATTCTGGTGCGACAAAGAGAAGAAAGATAAGCTCCACTTTGAAGCATAAGACCAAAATCTCTTGCAATGGAACGGATATAGGTACCTTTGGAACAAACAATCCTGAAATAGACCTTCGGCATTTCTATTTGAGTAATTTCAAATTCCTTTATTTCAATTTCCTTTGCCTTCAATTCAACCTCCTGGTTATTCTCTCTTGCAAGTTTGTAGGCTCTTTTTCCATCAATCCATTTTGCAGAAAATATAGGTGGAATCTGATCCATTTTGCCCGTAAGCTCTTTTGCCACTGACATTATCTGTCCTTCAGTAATATGTTCTATTGGGAAGGTTTGGTCAACTGGATGTTCAAGATCAAAGCTTGGAGTTGTTGCTCCAAGAGTGAAAGAACCAGTATATTCCTTTTCTTGAGCTTGAAACTCTTCAATCCTTTTAGTGAACTTACCTATACATATAATTAATAAACCTGTAGCTAATGGGTCAAGAGTTCCAGCATGTCCAATCTTTATTTTCTTACCATAAAGATGATTTATCTTATACTTTATTTTCTTTACCACTTGAAATGATGTCCATGTATATGGCTTGTCAATTAATATGGCATGGCCATTTTCTATGTCAATCATATTATTCCTTCTTAAAATTTTGTTTACGCAACACTTAAATCAAACCCGAAAATCATTAGAGAAATAATAATAACTCCAACAACTATTCTATAGTAACCAAAAGCCTTAAAACCATATTTGGTAAGAAAATTAATAAAGAATTTTATTGCCAGCATTGCAACAATAAAAGCTACAATATTTCCTATAATTAGAGTTGACATATTGTCCACAAGTAGTTGTTGACCTTCTGGAGTTATGATGGCTTTGAGAAGTTTGTATCCAGAAGCTGCAAGCATGGTTGGAACTGCCAAAAAGAAAGAAAACTCAGCAGCAGTTTTTCTTGTTAGTTTTTGAGTCATACCCCCTACTATAGTTGCCATAGAACGAGAAACTCCAGGGATCATAGCAATACATTGGAACAAGCCAATGATAAATCCTTTTTTATAAGTTATTGTTTGGTCTTCTTGAGGTTTGTTAAACCACTTATCACAAAAGAGCATAAACACACCTCCAATGATAAGCATTATTGCAACAACTAAAACACTTTCCAACATTGAATCAATAAAATCTCCAGCCAAGAAACCAATAATCGCAGCAGGGATAAAAGCAACAAAGAGTTTATAGTAGAAGTTCATAGTTTGGAAAAACCTTTTCCAATAAAGCACAAGTACAGAAAGGATAGCCCCAAATTGAATACAAATAGTGAAGAGTTTTACAAATTCTGTACTTTTAACACCAAGAATACCTTGAGTAATTATCATATGTCCTGTTGAACTAACGGGCAAAAACTCTGTTAAGCCCTCAACAATAGCTATGATGATGGTTTCAAATAAATTCATCGAAGTAATTTAAAGATTATTGTTCGTTTTGAGTTTGATCTTGATTTTTGTGCTTTGGCTTAAGTAAAATTGCATACACCTCAACAACAATTCCTGCAACCATAAGAATTGGTGCAATAACTAATCTTTGTGCGTTAAATAATGAATAATTAAATACATTTGGATCATCAGAACCTCCTCCAATAAGAAGAATGTAGCCAAGTGCTAATAAAGCAAGTCCAACTAACATCCATATATAATTTATTCTTTCAAAAGCAAAGTCAAATTTTGGCTGAGCTTTAGGAGCGTTAGTTTGATATGATTTTGGACTATTGCTGATTTTTGATGATGATTTTTTTTGTATTGCTGCCATATTAATTATGTTTTATATCTTTTTTATCTATATAATTTTTCGTTTCTTAAGTGCATAAATCTAAATACAGAAATGAAAGTTGAAATGAAAGCAAGCAAAATTCCAAATATTAGAACTGAAAGCCCTATCATTCCGTAAATTGGATAATATTCTGGTATTATGATTTGAGAAAATGTTTTACTAACCCATAAAATTATTCCAAACAATAGAACATTTGCAATCAAACCTCCAATTAATCCAAAGAACAATCCTTTATGAAGAAATGGTCTACGAATAAATGAAGGTTTAGCACCAACAAGTTCCATTGAACGGATAAGAAATCTTTTAGAGTATATTGTTAAACGAATTGTCTGATTAATTAAAGTAATTGCTATTATTAAAAGGCAAATAATAAAGGCAAGCAAAAATGCTGAGACATTATATACTGCATTATTAATATCTTTAACCAAATCTTGGCGATAGTCAACATTATCAACAATATCTTTAGCTTCAAGACTTGTTATAAAACGTTTTATTGTTGAATAATTAAGTGATTCTGCTTTAAGATTAACAACTATTGATGCTGAATAAGGATTTACTGAACCCAAAACTTCAAGATGATTTTCACCCATAACTTCATCCATTATTTGAGCTGCCTGCTCAGAAGAAATATATTGAGTGGATTTAACATTAGTATTCTTTTTGATTTCTTTTTCTAAGTTAATAGCATCTTCTTCATTTGTTCCTTCCATAAGATAAACAGTAAAAGAAACGTTTTCTTTAAGATTATTTGATGCCGAAAAGGCATGGAAAATGAAGATAAGCATAAAGCCTAACATAAAAAGAACAAGCGCAATACTTAAAACTGTTGAAAAATTAGCGCTCCAAAGTGCTACTGGGTTAAAGCTTAATTGTCTTTTAGTCATTTTACAGAAAACATAATTTAGCTGCAAATATACAAAGTTTTTATTATTTTTGCCGTTAAATTATAAAATGTATGAACGAAGTATTTGTTGAAAAATTTGGTGGGGCATCTGTAAATAGTTCTGAAGCTATTAAAAACGTAGCTTCAATAATTCTTTCTCAAAACAAAAAAAGGCTTATTGTTGTTTCGGCAATGGGCAAGACAACTAATCAATTAGAAAAGGTTTTGAATAGTTTTGTGGAGAATAAAATAATTGACAAATCTTCAATTGAGGAATCAAAAAACTATCACAAGACTATTATAAATAATCTCTTCCCAAATAACGAAAATTGTTTGGATTCTTTTTTAGACAATACATACAAGGAAATTGAAAATAAGCTTTTAAATTACAACATAGACAAAGACTATGACAAACTCTATGATTCAATTGTCTCTTATGGTGAAATAATTGGAACTACTATAATTTCAAAATACTTTGATTCAATTGGATTATCACATAAATTTGTTTTAGCCTCAGATTTCATCAAAACAAACAGTTCATTCAGAAGGGCAAAAGTTTTATGGAAGGAAACTGAAGAAGTTATTCATAAAACAATTGAACCTATACTAAAAAGTACAGACACAATAATCACTCAAGGTTTTATTGGATCAAGCCTGAGTAATGAAACAACTACTCTTGGAAGAGAAGGTTCTGATTTTAGTGCAGCTGTTTTTGCATATTGTCTTAATGCCAATAGTGTAACCATCTGGAAAGATGTACCTGGACTTTTAAATGCAGACCCAAAGTATTTTCAAGACACAATGAAGTTTGAACAAGTTCCTTACAGTGAAGCAATAGAACTTTCATATTATGGAGCTTCAATAATTCACCCAAAAACCATTAAGCCTTTAGAAAACAAATCAATTCCTTTGTATGTAAAAAGTTTTATTTCTCCAAAAGAAGAAGGCACAAAAATTGATTGTTGCTCCAATACTAAACCCTTAATGCCAAGTTATATTTTTAAGGATAATCAAACTCTTTTATCAATCTTCCCTAAAGACTTTTCTTTTGTAGTTGAGGAAAACCTTTCAAATATATTTGCTCTATTTGCAAAATATGGAATTAAGATTAACTTAATGCAAAACTCTGCTTTAAGTTATTCTGTATGTTTTGATCAAATTAAAGAAGAACTACTAAAAAAACTAATTGATGAACTTTCATCAGCTTACTCAGTTAAGTATAATAATTCTCTAAGACTAATTACAATTCGTCGCTACACAGAGGAAGCCATAAATAATTTATTTATAGGAGATAAAATAATTATTGAACAACGTTCAAGATTAACAGCTCAATTTTTAGTAAAACTATAATCTATTTTCATTATTCATCATAACCTTCAAATTTCTCAGGAATAGATTTTAAAGTCTTTACTCCTAAGTCTTGAATATCTTTTGCTTGTTTAATTAAATTACCTTTACCGTCTTTTAACTGGTTGAATGCTTTTTTATATGTATCTTTTGTTTTATCTAACTTGTCTCCTATTTCTTCAAATGTCTCCAAGAAACCAACAAATTTTTCATACATCTTTCCACTATTTTCAATAATCTTCTCAGCATTCTTATTCAATTTATCTGTTCTCCAAAGGTCAGCAAATATTCTAAGACTTGAGATTAGAGTTGTGGAAGACACCAAAACAACTTTCTTATTATATGCGAAGTTCCATAATTCTCTATCGTTTTGCATTGCCAGCAAATAAGCAGATTCAATTGGAACAAACATCATCACAAAACCAAGACTTCCTTTAATATCATCATATTTCTTTTGACTCAGTTCAATAACATGTTGACGAACTGATGCAATATGTTTAGTCAATTCTTGATTTTGTACTTCTTCTATTTCAGCACTGAAATAATTATCATAATTTACCAATGAAACCTTTGAGTCAATAATAACTTTTCTATCATCAGGCAAATTAACAATAACATCAGGAATTATCTTTTTATCTTCTTCATTATAGTGGACATCTTGAGTTATATAATGCTCACCTTTAATCAAGCCAGTATTTTGAAGAATGGTTTCCAAAACATTTTCTCCCCAATTACCTGCTTTCTTGTTTTCTCCTTTTAGGGCTGAAGCCAAATTATTTGCTTGTTCTGAAACCAAATTTGTTTGCTCCAATACTTTTTTAATTTCTGCTTCAAGCGAAGAACGTTGTTTTGTTTCCTCTGTTAAATTCTTGTTTACGTTTTCTCTAAATTCCTTAATACTGTTATCCAAAGGCTTTAAAAGAGTTTCAATACTAACTTTGTTAGTTTCAGTAAACTTACTTGTTTTTTCTTCCAAAATTAAATTAGCAGCTTTCTCAAATTCAAGTTTAGCTGACTTTTGCATCTCTTCAAATTCTCGTTTAAGTTCCTGTTGTTTTTCTTTAATATTATTATTTTCTGAACTTAAAGCACTGTTTGAATTTGAAAGCTCAGTAGATTTTTTAATTTCCTCTTCAATTTGAATAGCAAGTTTATAATTCTTTTCTCTTTCTTTAATTAATAATTCTTCTTTATTTTTAAAATCAGACAGCAATGCACTATTAGAATTTGATAATTCTGTAAATTGTTTTCTTTGATCTTCAAATTGCTTAGATATTGAATTATTTTTTTCTATTTCTCTGTTCAAATTTTCTGTCTTATTCCTTAAATCTGTTTTCAAGGAAGAATTTTCATTTTGGGAAAGATTATAGTTTGACTCCAGTTCTTTATATTTTGATTCCAAACTGTTATAACTTGATTCTAAATTCTTGAAGTTTGATTCCATTATCTTATTATTTGTTTCTAATTCAGTCAGTCTTTCCTGATTTGGATTTTTTCTAACCAGCATGAGAACCAGAATAACAATAGCAATAACAGCAACAAGCGTAGATATAATCAATACAATTTCCATATTCTTCTTTATTAATATTTAGAATTCAAAGATACAATTTTTCTTATTAAGGCTAACTCTGTTTAAAATCAAATTCTCATTTCTGACAAATTGACATCCATAAAAGAATTGGTATAATGATTGATTGACTCATGAGAAAAGAGAATAATTTATAATCAAATAAAAAATAATAATAGTATGAAAGGAAATATTAACGTAAAGACTGAGAACATCTTTCCAATTATCAAGAAATTTCTTTACTCTGACCACGAAATATTCTTAAGAGAAATTGTGGCAAATGCTGTTGATGCAACTCAAAAACTAAAAACTCTTGCATCTTTGGGACAGTTTAAGGGAGAACTTGGAGATTTGACAATTGAAGTTAAAGTTGACAAGAAAAAGAATACTTTATCAGTAATTGACAGAGGTATTGGAATGACTCAAGATGAAGTTGATAAATACATTAATCAGATTGCATTTTCAGGTGCTGAAGAGTTTGTTGAAAAATTCAAGGGGAAGAGTGAACTGGAACAGAACCAGCTGATAGGCCATTTTGGTCTTGGTTTCTATTCTTCATTTATGGTAAGTAAGGAAGTTGAGTTTAAAACAAAATCATATCAGGAAGACAGCAAGGCAGTTCGCTGGTGGTGCGATGGAGATACTGAATATACAATTGACGAGATAGAAAAAGAAGATCGCGGAACTGAAATTGTGATGCACATAGACTCTGAAAACAAAGAGTTTCTGGAAGAAAGCAGAATTCTTGAATTATTGAAGAAGTACTGTAAGTTTATGCCAATTGAAATCCGCTTTGGAGATGAAACCTACTGGGAAGATTCTGAAGAAGAAAAGGATGACAAAGGCGAACCAAAAAGAGTTCAAAAAACCAAACCAAGAATAATTAACAACACTCAACCTCTTTGGAAGAAAAAACCTGCAGACCTTAAAGAAGAAGACTATAATGAATTTTACAGAGAGCTTTATCCAATGAACTTTGATGAACCTCTTTTTCACATTCATTTAAATGTTGACTATCCATTCAACCTGACAGGTATTCTGTATTTCCCAAAAATCAAGAGAAACATAGACCCAGCAAAAGACAAGATTCAATTGTACTGCAATCAGGTTTTCGTTACTGACAGCGTTGAAGGAGTTGTTCCTGACTATATGATGCTGCTTCGTGGTGTTTTGGATTCTCCAGATATTCCACTTAATGTTTCCCGTTCCTACCTTCAATCTGACTCTAATGTTAAAAAGATTTCTTCTCACATAACCAAGAAGGTTGCTGACAAGCTGGATGAAATTTACAAGAATAACAGAGAAGAATACAACAAGAAATGGGATGACTTGAAAGTATTTATTGAATATGGTATGCTTTCTGATGAAAAATTCTATCAAAGAGCAGAAAAGATTTACATGTTTAAGAATATAGCTTCTGAATACTATTCAATTGAAGATTATAAAAACAAGATAAAACCAATCCAAACTGACAAGGATAATAAACTGGTTTATCTGTATGCAAACAATACGGATTCTCAATATGCATACATTCAAGCTGCAAAAGACAAAGGCTATGATGTACTGTTAATGGATGGTATTTTAGACAATCACTTTGTTAACCTTATGGAACAAAAGCTAAGTGACAGCCGATTTGTTAGAATTGACAGTGATGTTATAGACAAGCTAATTCCTAAAGACGAAGTTATTCCTTCTAAACTAAACGAAGAAGAAACCAAAACTCTTAAAGAAATGGTGGAAGGACAAGTTGACAAACAAAAGTTCAATGTTGTTATGGAAAGCCTTAACGAAACTGACAGTCCATTAACAATAACTCAAAATGAGTTTATGAGAAGAATGAAGGAAATGAGTGAAATGGGTGGAGGTGGAATGGCTTCACTTTATGGAGAAATGCCAGAAAACTACAATTTGGTTGTAAACACCAATCATCCTCTAATGAGCGAAGTTTTGAAAGAAGAAGACACAGACAAACAAACTCAAATCCTTTCTCAATTAAAAGACCTTGCTCTTTTAAGCCAAGGACTATTGAAAGGTGAAGCCCTTAATAACTTTATACAACGTTCAATTGGAATAATAAAATAACATATTTCTTCTATTTTTTAAACTAAAAGAGGCTATTTGCTTTAATGCAATATAGCCTCTTTTTAATTTACATACGACTCAAATAAAGAGTATCAAATAAAAAAAATATATTCTACAAAAAGCTAATTAATAATTATTATAATTATATTTGCATGCAATTAATTTATTGATTGAGATAAACATTATAATTAAACCTTATTACATCATCAACATGAAAAAGCTTGTTTTTATCTTTTTTTGCCTTATTAGCAGCTTAGTTTATTCACAAGATTTACCAACAGAAGCATCTAATGGATTTTCTTTCCCAATTGGAAGTAAGTTTACAATCAAACTTATTAATGTTGATTCAAATAATTATGACTATTCAATTATTGAATTTGAGAATTTCCAAGAAATAGTTAATTCCTGGGAAACAGATTCTTTGTTTGCAAAGAATGGAGATGAAAATACTATTAGTTTCTATTTTTGTTTAGGTACACATGGAGATACACCTGAAGAAAAAGAAAAGAATATGAAAGTACATCTACTAATGAAGAACTATACAGATAAAGCATTTAGTTATATATCCGAAATTCAAACTAAAGAAGATGGTGAATATGAACCTACATCAAACATAGGTACATTTCCAAAAGCTGTAGGTAATGAAATGTGGCCTTATATGATATATTTTATAGGACTAAGAGATTTTAAAGCAATTAAATAGATAATTTCAAAACAGGAATCTCTTTTAAAGATATTCTCTATTTATTTTTTTGGTTGAATAAAACAGTTTTTTATTATCCAATTCAGGGGAAGAAAGAAACAAGATGAAAATTAATAATTAATCCTTATTAGCAAATACAATAAAAATAAAATATTGAAAGTTTAATTATTGTATTTTAAGTTTATTTCAGCGGTAATTAGTAAAATCAATTATATTTACCATTTAAAAAATTTACTTATGAAAAGAATTTGTTTAGCATTAGTCATTGTACTAATTTCAGTAAGTGGCATTCAAGCCCAAAGTAAAATGAAAAGCTTTTTCTCTGGAGGAATAAATGCTGGATTTATTAGTAATCTTAACGATTTCAACAACTCTATGAAAACAACTTTCTCAGACTACGACAAAGAACATTTAATGCAGGCAAGCATTGGATTTGGAGTTGGAAGGTATTTTGGAGAGAGATTTACTGCTGCTTTTAAAATAAATTATGCTTTGGGGAACAATTTAAAAGATGAACAAGCCCTAAGCCTTTATGGAGGAAATTTTGAGCTTAATGCAGGATACTCTTTTCTTAAAAGAGAAGAATATGAATTGGAAGCTAATGTAGGAGGCATACTTAGTTTTGATAATTTAGTTTATAACAGAGAGTATTTATTGGGAGTTCATGCCTTATCTTATTCTTCAATAAATGTATTTATTCCTGTTAAAGTATATCTTTGGACTTACTACCAACAAAAAAACAAGAAAGAAAAAATTGGTGCATATATAGGTTATAATATTCCTATTTACAAAAGTGATGTTAATTTTACAGGATTAGATATTAAGGCTGATGTAGGTAAATTTGCAAGTAATAGCCTTTGGGTAGGTGTAGAATTTAGAATCTAATCTTATATTATCAAAAGTTTTTTTAAGGAAAAGAGGTTATTTTACTTTTATGCAAATAGCCTCTTTTCCTTTATAAATTCATTTTACATTAGTAATGTAAATGAGAATGTTGTGCCTTGCCCCTTTTTGCTCTCTACCCATAATTCGCCTTTATGTAAATCAATAAATTCTTTACAAAGAATAAGGCCTAATCCAGTTCCTTCTTCTTGGTCAGTGCCTTGCATTGAAAACTTTTCGGTTGTTTTAAATAACCTTGATATATTTTCATCATCAATACCTACTCCATTATCCTTAACTGATACTTTAATATTGCTTACTTCTTCTTCGACATTAATGTTTATTAATCCAAATTTAGGAGTAAATTTAATAGCATTTGTTATTAAGTTACGCAATACAGTGCTTATCATAAATTTGTCTATAGAAATGGATAAATTATTAGGAACGGATACTTCTATCTGAATATTCTTTTTATCTGCCATTGCTCTCAATTGAGATATTGCTTCGTATATTATATCTGAAATATAAACATTTTCTAAATTAGAATTCATTTTCCCCACTTGAACCTTAGACCACAAAAGTAGGTTCTCAAGTAATTTATATGTATTCTCTGAACTGTTTATTATCATTTGCAAAAAACTTTCTCTTTCCTCATCTGTAAAGCTTGAATAATCTTCTAACAATAATTTTGCAAATCCAGCAATTGTTGCAAAAGGATTTTTCAAATCATGAGAAATAATTGAGAAGAATTTGTTCTTTGTAGCTAAAAGCTCTTCTAATTGTTTTTCCCTTTCTTTAAGTTCATTATGCAATTCTCTTTCTTTAGTAATATCTTCAATTGTAACTAATACATATTTAGATGAAGCTATGTTTAAAATTGCAGTTGAAATTAATAAGTGTAATGTATATGTTTTATCTTTATCTTTTATTTCTAAATCGCTTTGAACCTTATATTGATTGAATCCTGAATTATATGTTGCTTCAAAACTATTTCTTAAAGGGCAGTGAGTACAGTCTTCTGCTTCGCCACATACTGTATATTTATTTATAAATGTATTAACACATCTAAAAGCCTCTCCTGCCAATTTACCATAAACATCAACCAAACCCTGCCCTAACAAATCTTCTCCAGCTTTATTGATAAGTTTTATTCTTCCTTCCTTATTCACCAGTATTAATGCCACTGCAGCGTTTTCAAAGACCTGACTCAATTCGTCATTTAATTTCTGTTGCATTTTGTTTATATTATTAATTAATTATTCAGGAAATAATCGCAACAAAAGTACAATTTTAAATTTAAGATATGTTATAATTATAAATTAAAACATATTTATCGGTTCTTTATATAAGAGACTGACTGCAAAACTTTTTTTTGTCCTCCTCACAAGGTTCAATAAAGTTTTTTCAAATTATCTTTCTTTTATTCTATCAATTCTTTCAAATTTATCCTCACAAAGTTGTTTTTGATTATGAGAAAGCACAAAAAACAAAAGCATTAAATCTACTCAAACAAAGAGTTTTACACATTAAATAAGAGACAGAAAAATTTTAAAGAAGTTTTAATCTCAAAACAATGGCATTGTTTTGAGTTCTAAAAGAAGTTTAGTAAGATTGAAAGCTTATAATTTTACTTCTACACCTTATTTAATAAGGTCTAAACTTGTTTTTTGTCAATCTTATTTAGTACTTTTGTTTTGTATGATTAAAATCTCAAGAAACTAATTTCTTATAAAAAATTAATAATCTCAGAATATCAGCAATAAAATAATTATTTTATAGTTTTAAATTTATTATCAATAGAATAATTAGCCTTATGAAAAGCTCTATTTCAAAATTTTCAGTATTTGCAATTCTATTAGTTGCAGGATTAAGTATTGGTTCCTTTTATTCTTGTGAGGAGAAAGAGGAACCTCAACAATGGGAATGCAAATTATCTAATGGAGTTACAATTACATTGGATATGTATGACTCAGAAAACAAATTCTATTCAAAAGTAAGTGATACCACTTCTTCATTGGATTTAATGTTTGGTAATAATATATTGGTAGTGTATGAAATGATTGGTGATACAATGGTAATTGTTAAATCAGGAGATATGGTTATAACACCTAACTCTTCTTCTCCAAGATGGATAATAAACAAACCTTCTGATGACATTATGCAAATGTCATATTATGGTGTTCACGTTATGTATGCTAATTTGATAACTGATTATGAGTTTCACCTTAAATAATATAGCCTTATGAAAAGCCTTATTTCAAAGTTTTCAGTATTTGCAATTATATTAGTTGCAGGATTAAGCATCGGTTTCTTTTCTTCCTGTGAAGAGAAAGAGGAAGGTGGTAAAGATGTAAACAATGTTATTATCACCGAAGAGGAAATAAGCGTTAATAGTTTTACTGCCTGTAAAAATTCAGAAAACTTAGTGAAAGATGATCCAACAGAAGAAAGTGTTAACTTAAATTTTATAGGGGATATTTTATACGTTTCTCACACAAACTTGCGTGTACCTTGTGATTTTGATTCAATTTTGACTAGCCATACATTTAATAATAGTACACTTAATATTGACGTTCATGGAAATAATGGTTTTGTGAATTGCTTATGCCCTATTGATTTAGAGTATACTGTTTTCAATGTTGACACTAATGTAATTAGAGTGATTATTATTAATTTTGATACTGTTTATAATCATTCCAGTAAGTAATATTGATGTGTGGTATTTCAAATCCCACACAACCAAAGAAAACAAATTATTATTTAGCTAAGAATAATAAAACCATAAATTCTGCAAGAAAGTGGCAATTATTTATTATTTTTGCCCTATGATTTACTTTCCTAACTGTAAAATAAATATTGGACTTAATGTTGTTGAAAAGCGTGATGATGGGTTTCATAATATTGAGACTTTGCTCTACCCTATTGACGTGGAGGACATTTTGGAAATAAGACCTAATGGCAAAGAAGAGACCACTCTCACCCTTACAGGTCTTCCAATCAAATCGCACTCAAGCTCTGATAATCTTTGCATTAAGGCATATAATATATTGAAAAAAGACTTTCCAGAGCTTCCAAATGTGGATATTCATCTTCATAAAATCATCCCAATGGAGGCTGGTTTGGGAGGAGGTAGCAGTGATGCAGCCTTTACTTTGCAGCTCCTTAATTTTGTTTTTGAGCTCAATCTTTCCCTTGTTCAATTGGATAAATATGCTCAAAAACTTGGTTCCGATTGTGCGTTTTTCATCTACAATATCCCTGCCTATGCTTATGAAAAAGGAAATAGATTAGCCCCTACCACCCTGTCCCTAAGGGGGAAAAGTATTCTATTGATTAAGCCCGATATTTCAATTAGCACTGCCCAAGCCTACCAAGGGGTTGTTCCAAAAGAGAGCGAATATGACCTTTTGAACATTGTGGAATCACGTCCAATTGTTCAATGGAGGCATTTAATAAAGAATGATTTTGAGGAGAATATCTTCAAAAACCACCCTGAGCTAAAGGAAATTAAGGATAAACTTTATGAGATTGGGGCATTATATTCTCAAATGAGTGGCTCCGGCTCCTGCATTTATGGAATATTCGACAAGGATTTATCGGAGGATGAAATAAACCTTTTCAAATATCCGTTTGTTTGTCATAAGACTTTAAAATAGCCATAATAAAATAAATATTAACACAATAAATTAACACAAAACATGAGTGAGATTAAGAGTTTAGAACCAAAGAGTCTATGGAATAATTTTGATATGATATGCTCCATAGCCCATCCTTCAAAGAAAGAAAGTAAGCTTGTTGAGGCTTTGGTTGAATTTGCCACAAGACATAATTTAGAACATACTATTGACAAAATAGGCAATGTAATTATCCGCAAACCAGCCAGCAAAGGGATGGAAAACCTTAAGGGAGTTGTTCTACAAGCCCATATTGACATGGTTCCACAAAAGAATGCAGACACCAAGCACGACTTTGAAACAGACCCAATACTTCCTTGGATAGACAATGGATGGGTAAGAGCAAAGGGCACAACACTTGGAGCTGACAATGGAATTGGAGTAGCTGCAATATTGGCTGTTTTGGAAGACAAGGACGCAATCCACGGACCAATTGAAGCACTTCTAACAATTGATGAGGAAACAGGGATGACTGGAGCCTTTGGATTGGAAGCAGGAGTGTTGAAAGGAGATATACTTTTAAACCTTGACTCAGAAACTGAAGGCGAACTTTATGTTGGATGTGCAGGAGGAATTGACGGAACATTTGTTTTTGAATATAAGAAAGAAAACACACCTGTTGGCTTATCTGGTTTTGCTCTTAACGTAACTGGACTAAAGGGCGGACATAGTGGAATGGATATTATTTTGGGAAGAGCAAATGCAAACAAAGTTCTTTTCAGACTGTTTAAGGCTTTAGAAAAAGTAAATATCAGAATTTCTGAAATTAATGGAGGAAGTCTTCGCAATGCAATCCCTCGTGAAGCATTCTCAACAGTTGCAATCCCAACTGACAAGGTTACAGAAGCAAAAGCAATTGTTGAAGAATTGGCAAAAGAAGTAAAGAATGAATATTCATTAGTTGAACCTTCATTTGAAATTTCTTTCAATGCAACAGCTCTTCATCCAAATGTAATAGATTTAGACACACAATCAAGATTAATCAATGCTGTTTATGCTTGTCCAAATGGAGTTATGAGAATGAGTGATTCTATGGAAAACCTGACTGAAACCTCAACCAACTTGGCAATTGTTAAGAGCGATGATAAAACAATTAGCATTAGCTGTCTACTAAGAAGCAGTGTTGACAGTGCAAAGATGGATTTGGCACAAATGATGCTTTCTGTTTTCACACTTGCTGGAGCTAAATCAAATTTTGAAGGAGGATACCCAGGATGGAAACCAAATATGGAATCTCCAATACTAAAGAGTATGCAAGAAACATATAATAAACTATATGGCACAACTCCAAAAATAATGGCAATTCATGCTGGATTGGAATGTGGTCTTTTGGGAGGAGTTTATCCTAATTGGGATATGATTTCATTTGGACCAACAATAATGAACCCACACTCACCAGATGAAAGAGTAAATATTGACTCTGTAAAGAAATTCTGGGACTACTTACTTGAAACATTAAAGAACATACCAAAGAAGTAGTTTCTGTATAATGATTTCAAACAGAAAAAGAAAAATAAATTTACCACAAAGCCAAAGACTGAAAGGTTTTTGGCTTTTGGTTTTTGGCTTTCTTTTTCTAAGCCACTCAAATATTCAAGCACAGTATTACAATACTGGAGTTGAAAACATTTCCATTAAATGGCGTCAAATCAACACTCCTAAGTTTCAAATTGTTTATCCTGACTTCTACGAAGCAAATGCACAAGAATTTGCCTCTGTTCTTGATACTATTTATGGAGTTATAGGTACAAGCCTTAAAACAACACCTCCAAAAGTTCCTTTTTTACTTCACACCAACACAGCTTACTATAATGGTTTGTCAGTTTGGGCTCCTAAAAGAATTGAACTTTGGACAACTTCTTCTCCAACCAATTATCCCTATCCTTGGTCATGGCAACTGGCAATTCACGAATGGCGTCATGCAGTTCAGGTTTATGCTCTTAAAAAAGGAGCATCAAAAACTTTAATAAATATCTTTGGAGAGCATATATATGGAGCTTTACTTGCAGCCTATATCCCAACATGGTTTTTGGAAGGAGATGCAGTAGTTGCAGAAACAGCCCTAACACCAACAGGAAGAGGAAAAACTCCAGACTTTAATATGTACTTTAAGGCTCAAGTTTTGAAGAAAGGAAAATACTCCTACGACAAAGCTCTTTTAGGTTCAATGAAAGATTATGTACCCGACAGTTATATTTTTGGTTATCATCTTACTTCATTTGGAAGAGAAATATACGGGAAAGATATTTGGGCGGATATGATAGAGAATGTTGGAAGGAATTTTTGGAAGATAGAAACATTCGGTCATTCTCAAAAAAGAGGAATACACATTAAAAACCAAAGACTTTACAACCAAATGATGGACACTCTTTCTAAAAGATGGAAAGAAGAAGAAATAAAGGACATCGAAACTCGTCCACTAACCTCAATAAAGAAACTTGGCAAAACTAATAAATACTACACCAATTACTCCTCTCCCAAACAAATCAACGATTCAACCATAGTTGCAATAAAAACATCTAATTTCAAACCTTCACAACTTGTTTCAATTACTCTTAACAATGAAGAAGATATTCTTTCTCCAGGAATGATTCTTCATTCCTACATAGATGCAAAAGATAATCATTTACTATGGTCAGAACTTAAATCTCATTATCGTTGGGAGCATGAAAACTATTCAGATATTTTTGAATATGATATTGAAACAGAAACCTACAATCAAATAACCTTTAAGAAAAGATTCTATACTCCTTCCTATAATCCCAATAGCTTAAATATTATTGCAGCCATTGAAGATGACTCAATAAATAATCAACATTTGGTTATTATTGATAAAACAAATGGAGAAATAATTAAAAGATTCACTAATGAAGAATCTTACTCTAAGTTCTCCTATCCTTCCTGGAACAAGGATAATTCAGAAATATATTTAATTAAGGCAAATCAGTTCGGTAAATCATTAATTAAATATAATGTTTATAATGATAAACAAACAACAATCCTTCCTTTTTCATTTAATAACATATCAAAACCTTTTCAATATAAGGACAGGTTATTCTTTATTGGTGACTATGATAACACATATCAAGTCTATTCAATAAATTTAAAAGATACTTCTTCTTCTCTCACTCAACATACGCAATCAAGTTTTGGAGTTATGGATTTTATTATCTTTAATGACAGTTTAGTGCTTAGTGATTATAGTGCAGATGGGAAAGATATAACTTATCAAAGACTTATTGATATTAGAACAATCTCTCCAAACGCACCTTCAAACACATTCCCACAAGCTGACATAATTACAAAACAAGAAAATTTTATTTTCTCTCAAGCACATATTAAAGATACTCTTTGGGAAAGCAAAAAGTATAGACCAATTTCTCATCTTTTTCATTTTCATAGTTGGGCTCCATTATATATTAATGCACAAAGTCAAGATATAAATTGGGGTGTCTCAGCTTTTTCTCAAAACCTTCTTGGTACTTCTATCTTTGAAGGAGGATTTAAATACGTTTTTGCAGATAAAAGAGATGAGTATTTTATCAACTATACATACTCTGGTTTATACCCATTAATTAAGGCAAGCTTTAAGTACGGTCAAAGAAATATTATTTTTGATTCTCTTCGCAATTCAGACTTCTATTCCACCTGGGATGAATATAACACTTCCTTTAGCGTTGATTTTCCTTATAGCTGGTCTGACAGGAACTGGTTTAAAGAAGCAAAATATTCTTTCCTTTATTCTTATAGAAGCATTACTCCAAGATATAATTTTAATGAATCATTAACCCTATTTCACACAATTGGTTTTGGCTTAGAATGGAGTGGAATTAGAGCAATGGCAAATAATGATATAACTCCTCAATTAGGACATACATTTTCTCTAAGATTTCAAAAGTCAATAACAACAGACAACGCAAATATATTAGCTATAAACACTTCAACCTATCTTCCTGGATTGTTTTTAAATCACAGCATTGGCTTAGACTTAGGCTTCCAAAAAAATACTCCAACAATATATTATTTTCCAAATGAAGTTGCATTCACTTCAGGAGTTTATGGTAAATATCCATCCATTTACTATGGAGGAAAGATAAGCTATAATCTTCCTTTGGCTTATCCTGATTATGCAATTTGGAAACTTCTTTATATTAAAAGAATATTCTCTCGTGGTTTCTTCGATTTTGGATATTTTGACAAAGAATACCTAAGCAGTGTTGGAGTAGATTTAAAAATGAATTTCCATATATTTAGAATTGAACAAGAGCTTCAATTTGGAGTTCGTATTGGATATGTAACTCAACTAAACGATGTTTTCGCAAATATCCTTTTCAATATTAATATTTAGAAACCTTATCGTTTAAGTTTATCCCTTAAATTCATAATTGGTCTTTCGTAGTATTTGTACAGTAAAGTTGAAAAGACTATTACAATAATCCAATAAACAAAATATAAAATCCAAGCCCAACATTCATCTTTTGGAGGAAAATTAGCTTGTATTACTTCTGAAACAAGAGCTAAATTCAATAGATACATTGAATATGAAATCAAGCTTATGTGAGTAACTACTTTTGTAACTAATGGTGGCGCTTTTTTAATACTGTCAAACTTAGGCAAAAGTAAAAAGCATCCAATGCTTTGGAATGATATTTTAAATACTTTTGTTATAAATTCGTTTGGAGCCCAAACTGTGTATAAAACAACATAACAAATAATTATTCCTAAAATAAAACTAATATTTCTACTCTTATACCAAAATGAAGGATACCAATGTTTAATAAATGCTGCCAAAAGTCCTAATGCTATACCATCTAAACGATAAATTACAACTTTAAATACTCTAACATCAAGCCAGAAATCATCAACTTCAAATTTTGATGCATAAAAAGCCCTTAAAAGAAAAGAAAGAATTAAGAATAGAAATATTGAATAAAGAAAGATGTATTTCTTACTAACTTTAAAGCGTCTGAACAAAAAATAGAAAGAAGCAAGAATTACAGGGAAAAGAATATAAAACCATTCTTCAACACTCAAACTCCATGACTCCCAAAAGAAACCTACCAATGGTTGAGAGAAATTCTGCAGAAATAAAAAAAACTTCCAGCTAAACTGAGAGAAATCTTCATTTATTAGACCAAAATAAACAACAATAATGTTTAAAATAAGAACTAAGTAGTAATTGGGTAAAGTTCTAAACCATCTCCTAATCCAAAAATTAAATATTTCTTTAAAGCCAAATGTATTGGTTTTTTGGAAATTCTTAATCAATATCCCTCCTATTAAGAAACCACTTAAAACAAAAAACAGTTCTACTCCATTAACAAGACGTATCCAGGGGAAATCAGTATTTGCTTTTTCTAACATTGAGCCATGACTCATTACCACAAATATTATAGCTAAGGCTCTCATCAAATCAAGACCAAAAACTCTATTCTGATAATCTGGTGATAATCTAAAAATGCTAAATATCTTTTTTAATACTGTCATTCTTTTAGTTCGATATTTTTCTTTTAACCTCCAAACATAAATTCAAGCAATTCTCATTTTTCAAAAACAAACGAAGAGATGATAATTAAATAGAGTTAAGTTATACCAAAGAGTTAAACTAAGTCCAAAAACAAAAAACGCAAAGTATATATTTCAATACCTTGCGTTTACACTCTGTACTCCGGGCGGGACTTGAACCCGCACGAGCGCAATGCTCACAGGATTTTAAGTCCTGCGTGTCTACCAATTCCACCACCAGAGCGTCCTTAGAAAGGATGAGCGGAAAACGAGACTCGAACTCGCGACCCCAACCTTGGCAAGGTTGTGCTCTACCAACTGAGCTATTTCCGCTTGATTTGGAGGTGCAAAAATACTAACTTTTTCTTTTCTACCAAACTTTTTCTAAACTTTTTCTATTAATTTCTTTATCGCATGAAGTTTTAAAAGGGCTTCCATTGGCGTAAGGTTGTCAATATCTGTACTTAATATGTCTTCTTTTATTTCTAAAAGTAATGGATCATCCAATTGAATAAAACTTAATTGGTATGGATCATTATTTTGTTTCTTTGATGGTTTGGATAGAACTTTTTGTTTGTTGGATTTTTGTTTACTTTCCAAATTCTCCAATATTTCTTCTGCCTCCTGCAAAACTTGTCGTGGCATTCCAGCAAGTCGTGCAACATGTATCCCAAAGCTTTGAGAACTTCCTCCCTTAGCAATTTTCCTTAAGAATATTATTTGTTTACCTATTTCCTTAATTGTAACATGGAGATTGAAAATTCGAGAATAGATTTCTTCCATTTCAATTAGCTCATGATAGTGAGTAGCAAACAAAACCTTTGCTCTAAAATGTGGATGGTCGTGAATGTAGGAAGCAATTGACCAGGCAATTGAAACTCCATCATAGGTGCTTGTTCCCCTTCCTATTTCATCCAAAAGAACTAAAGACCTGTCGGAAAGATTATTCAAAATACTTGCTGTCTCATTCATTTCAACCATAAAAGTACTCTCTCCTAAAGAAATATTATCAGAAGCTCCTACACGAGTAAATATCTTATCAACAATTCCAATATCTGCGCTCTTTGCTGGAACAAAACTTCCTATCTGAGCCATAAGAACAATTAAGGCATTTTGTCGCAAATAGGCACTCTTACCTGACATATTAGGTCCTGTTATAATTCCTATTTGTTGAGTGTCTTTATCCAGGAACATATCATTGGCAATATAATTCTCACCCGAAGGAAGCATTTTTTCAATAACAGGGTGTCGTCCTTGAACAATTTTCAAAGAAAATCCATCATTAATTGTTGGACGAACATAATTATTTTCAAGAGCTATTTCAGCAAAAGACAATAAACAATCAAGTTGTGAAATTATTTCAGCATTTTTTTGAAGCTTATTTATAAATGGATGTATTTCCGAAACCAATTTGCTATATAATAAGGTTTCTATTTCCAAAATCTTTGTCTCTGCTCCAAATATTTTTGTTTCGTATTCCTTTAATTCCTCTGTAATATATCTCTCTGCATTAGTAAGAGTTTGTTTCCTGTGCCAAGAGTCTGGAACTTTATCTTTATGTGAATTTGTAACTTCAAGATAGTATCCAAAAACATTATTAAAACCTATCTTTAAAGAAGGTATTGAGGTTTTCTCTGATTCTCTTTGTTGGAGTTTGTTTAAATAATCCTTTCCATGATAGGCAATCTCCCTTAATTCATCAAGCTCCAGACTGACTCCTTTTTCAATCACATTACCTTTTGAAACTGCATTTGGAGCTTCTTCAGAAAGTGTTTTTGTTATATTATTAATCAAATCTTCACAAGCATCAACTTCATCTATTCTATCTAACTCTTTATAGTCTTTGCATAAAGATTTTATTTCCCTTATCTCTTTAAGAACATTTTTTAATCCAACAACCTCATTGGGTAAAATCTTTCCATAAGCTGCCTTAGCAATCAATCTCTCCAAATCACCAATTCTTTTCAAGCTAATGCCTATCTTATCTGCCAAAACATCATTTTGAATAAAGAAAGAAACAACGTCTTGACGCTTTTCAATTTCATCTTTATTTATTAAAGGTAAAAGCACCCAACGTTGCAAGCGTCTTGCTCCCATATTCGATTTTGTTCTGTTAAGAACATTAATGAGTGTTGAGCCACTTGAATAAGGCGAATGAACTAATTCTAAATTGGCTATGGTGAACTTATCAAGCCAAACAAAATTACTATTGTCTAATCTTGATATTTTCTGGATATGAGAAAGCTCAGTGTGTTGAGTTTCGTTCAAATAGTGAAGACAAGCACCGCAGGCAATAACTCCAAGTTCCATTTCTTCTATTCCAAAACCCTTCATTGAATTCACATCAAAATGTTTGAATAGAATATCATTTGCAAAGTCTTTTGTAAAAACCCAGTCCTCAAAGGTATTTGTGTAAAAATCTTTCTTGAAGCCTTCTTGAAATTCTCTTAACTTCTGTTTTTGTAAAATAACTTCTTTGGGAGAAAGGGTTTGAAGGAGTTTTTCTATTTCCTGTTTCTTACCCTGTGAAACAAAAAATTCTCCTGTTGCAATATCCAAAAAAGCTACTCCATAATTTTCCTTTTCGGAATGTATGGCTGCCAAAAAATTATTTTGTGAATGGTCGGAAGTTTTATCATTATAAGAAAGTGAAGGAGTAACAACTTCAGTAATTCCTCTTTTCACAATACCTTTAACCATTTTTGGATCTTCCAATTGCTCACATATAGCGCAACGCTTTCCTGCACGAATAAGTTTAGGCAAGTAAGTATCTATTGAGTGATAAGGGAAACCAGCAAGCTCCAAGTCTTTTTCCTTACCATTAGCTCTTTTTGTTAGAGTTATCCCCAATATTTTTGAAGCTTCAACAGCATCTTTCCCAAATGTTTCATAGAAATCGCCAACCCTAAACAGCAAAATTGCATCTGGAAATTTTGCTTTCATTGCATTATACTGCCTCATTAAAGGAGTAACCCCATCAATATTTTTTGACACTTAGCTTAAGAATTTATTTGTTATAATAAAAAGAGAAACAAAATTACTACAAAAAAAAACTACTTGCAAGAAAAACTGAATATTGGAAAGTTTTCTTTTGATTATGTAATGGTCATTTTATTCAAATTTACTATTGGAAAATAAATTTGTATAAATATAAGATAGAATAGATTTATGGAGAATTAAAATTGAAATGAATATATATTCTCAATTCTAATTATCAAAAAAAAAGTGCTGACTAATAAGAGTTTCTTTTATTATCTAAATCTCTTTTCCCAATAAGGAAATTCTTTAGCAAGTTCACCAGAATAGTAGAAATCAAAACCAATTGCACCAAAAGTATAAACCTTATCTGCAACAGTTATATGAGAACCACCACATTCTGGATTTGGTCCAGGATTGGATTGAGGGAAACCTACATTAAACAAAGTGAAAAGAATTTCTGGACGATTGGAAATATCATATTTTGCTCTCTCCCATTGTTTCTTTGTTTGATGAAGAATACAACCAGTATAAACATAAGAATAGTAGTGATTTTGATAATCAACCAAACGGTTAATTCTTTCAGTTTGATGGTCTGCTGTTCTAAAATCTAAAATATGTTCGTATTGTTTACCCATATAATAAACAGAAGTATCATTCTTTAAATTTCTTTCAACCCATTCAGCAGTGAAATCTTTTATACCATTTACTCCAAATGAAAATTGTGATTGAACAGAAAGCACCTTAACGGGTCCAAGATATTTTTTATACATCTCACGTTTAGAATTGAAAAGACGAATTTGCTCCCCAATCAAACATCCCACAATCAAACGAGGCTCAACACCAGTAACACGAGCAGCACTATCAATTAGTTTTTTGTCTTTAATAATAGCAACTTTTAATGCTTCCCATTCAGGAATATTCATCCACTCAATGGCACTGTTAGGATTTGCCTTTACATTAACACTTGCAACCAATTGCCTGCTTCTGGTTATGAAATCTTGATACTCTTCATTATCCTTAAGAGCAATTTCAGTTGCAGCAAGCATCTGAGACAAGTTAACATTACCATTTGAATTGCTAATACCTTGAAGAATCAATTGAGCATTTTTAGGATAAAACTTACAAATGGCAGCAAGCTTAATATAGTTTTCACTCATTTGCTTATCCAACTCCACTTGATTTTTAGCACCAACCTTCATTTGTGAAACATCAGCCAAATATCTATTATTCTTATCAACTGCTCCAGAATTATTAGTAAATCCCAATTGATAAACACCCCAAGCTCCAATAATCAAAACTCCACAAAGAGCGAAGCCATAAAGAGCCACATTATAAATTAATTTCAGAATTGATTTCTTATCTTTCAAATTGATTTTTAGCATTTTCATCTTTTTTCCACTATTTTTTCAGCGTGCAAAGGTAATAAAAAAAGCTATCCCTCACTCATAAAGATAGTTTATTTTATAAAGCAACATAAGCATTTTGAAAATTATAATCTTATCTTATCCTACCAAGATAATATTTTGTGAAATTTAGACAAAGATTTTATAGTAAAAAAGACGGTCTTTTCATATTAAAAAGAGGGACATTTTGAGTTAGAAAAACCGTATTTTTAGCTAAGAAGAAACTAACTAAATCCAAAAACTCACCATATAAATTTCATAACACCTTACAAATATCTGGTTGCTGCATATTCACACAAATTTACTTGATCTCCACGTCTGATTACTTCATCTTTAGGGTGTGAAGATAGCGTCTTTTTTATGTAACTACAAAATGGTTGATTAATAGCACACTAAAATTAATTTCAATACTAATATTTTTGCCATCAAAATTGAGTATGGTAGTATAATAAAAGGTGAGTATGAAGATTCTATTTTTTATTCCACAGGAATTTTACATTGAGTCTCTTACTTCCCCTAAATGTAGAAACTCTTACATCTGAAAAAGATTTGAAAATAAGGTTTATAATCTTTTTGGTTTAATCTGTATTAGACTTCAATGTTTATATTAGATATTTCAAAAAGGAATAGCAGATGTTATTCATATTTGGATTCTATGTTTTGATTTTTTATAGCAGTTTTATTTATTCACTTTTAATGCCATCATAAAAATAATCCAATATATATGATTCAAAAGAATGCAAATTTGGTATTTGCTGTTTTATCTTCTCTAATCCAATTCGATTAAATTGAAATATTGCTTCATGAATAGACATATCTGGATTTTCTAAGTTTATTATTCTTGAATCTTGAATTTTCTTACTAACCATTCTTGGTAATCCATATTCCTCTAATTCATAAACCAATTTAGGTAAAAAAGCATGAGATATTTTTGAAATAAAAGGGCTAATATCTACATTGTCTGTAAAAATGTGATTATATAATAAATTCACATCTTTTAGCATCGTTGCCACTTTATAAGTAACATCTCTTTCCATTTCAAAAAATTTTTCGATAGTTACACCATTCCCTTGTAAAAAAGGAAGCATTTGAGGAATTGTTTTATTCCAGTTCTCTGAAATAACCTTGATATATGCCACCATATCACCATATTTTGCACCAACTACACCAATGGAGTTTAAAATCAAATATAAATTACTTTCCCAATCATCTATATTAGGCGAATTCAGATAAGTTATTCCATGCCATTTACTATGATTATTTTTCATATTAATAGCAATTGTCCTCAATCTACTTGGACTAAAAGTTTGAAAAGAATTATCTTTAAGTATTTGATTGTACACACCCTGTCCCAAAACAGTATCCATTTCATTATTAAATGCTATTATTTTTATTTCCTGCTCTCTTGTTAAATCTCCTTTGAATTTTTCAATGTCTAAAGAAGTTATCAAATCATCAGTAAATTCCAATTTCAATTGAGTAAATTCTTGTAAAGGTGGTTTTTCTAATAAAAAAACTTTACCAATAAAGTGTTTAAACATTCTTCCACTTCTGCCAACTATATTCTTGTATGTAAAATTGTTTAAGCCTAATTTTCCATTTTTATTAGCCCAAATAATAACATTCTCGGCAGAAGTATTTACACCTTCAATTATGGACGAAGTAGAAACAATATTATCTAACCCTTCCTCTTCTTCAAATAATTTTACTTGTATTTGACTTAATGACCTATGCAATCTTCCATTATGTATTCCTATTCCCTTTTTTATTATATCTGCTAATATGTAATGTTGACAATAATTTTCTTTGAGCCAATCGGAGAAATCATCTAATATTTCGTTGTGTTTTTCTTGTAAATTGTCTTTTAGAATATTTGCTATAGTATCAATATTATTAAAGGTTCCTGCATATATTAATGATTTAGTATTCTTATTTCGTAAAATCTCTAACATTTTGGTTGCCTTGAAATCATTACTTATTACTTTATCTGCATATTTATATATTTCATGTATTTCAGAAAATACGGTATTAAAATCAAGATTAATAAATTCCATGTTCTCTGTAATAGGATTTTCTTGTATATCAGATATATTGGGAGCTAAAAAATATTTTTGTTTTGACTTCTTGCCTAGTTCTAATATTGCTTTAAGTAGAATTGGTGCTCTTTCTTTGTCAAAAGCAATTCCTGCTTTGTAAAACTCATCAATAATTAAAATGTCAATATTGTCTATCTTTTCGATATAGCTAATCGCCCGTTCTTGAGGGAATATAAAGATATTTCTTTCACCTAAATCAACCTCTGGTGTAGTAATAATTTTATACCTGCTAACAAATTTTTTGTAGAGTCTCCTTCTTGTTTCATCCGTTAATGCTATAGTTGGAACAATGATTACAACATTTATTGGATTTTTCAACGTTATAAAAGCGTCTATTACAAAACTTTTTCCAAAACTTGTGGGTGCACTCACCGCAATATTCTCACCTTCAATTAATTTCTTTAAAAGCCTCACAAACAAATTTTTCTTCCCAATTCGCTGTATCTGTGTGAATATACGGATATAAGCCTGTTTCTCTAATCAAATGATTTACAATAGGATTATATTCTATCTGATGAGTTTCGTAGTAATCCAAAAGTTTTATAAGTTCTTCTCTTGCCTCTTTTTCTTTTGAATAAGTAAGTAAATCATTGATTTTTCTGTAAATTTCAAATTCATCTCTCATATTACTGATTCTTATAATGTTCTACATTAGATACAAATTTATCCACAATTTCTTTTTTATCTGGAACAGGAAAGAGAATTAAATGAAAGGTTATATCTGAATATTTATGGAGTTCTCCAATTTTAGATATTTGTTTAGAAAAATACGATTGTGCTCTATCTTTGTGATAAGCAATAATATCATTTTTGTAATTATTCGTTAATTTAGTAGCATCTTTTGTTTTTGAACATTCATGAAGCAATAAAATTGGAATATGCAACTTAGGTTTTAAATCATCAATAGAAGTATCTCCAGATAATAACAATTTTATTTTAGTCCTCAACTCTTCATTATCAATAACATAATCAATATCCGATATATTAGTAATAATACTATTCTCTTTTTTTAATTTTTCAGTTTGTATTGACTTCCCTACTGAATCAATAATACTATCTAAGCGTGTATTTTCTATACTATCATAGAATTTAGCTTCACCAAACCAAACGGAAAAATCATTATTATTATCTAAAACAATATGAACACTATCTACTCCTTTCGCATTATCTTGTACATTTTGTTTGTAAAATATTTTAGGCACTGTAGCTAATGCCTTATAATGATGTTTCATTATTCCATATAAAACAATCTCTGCTAATTCACTTCCCTTACCTATGTCATTCTCTTTATCAGTTAAACGCAGATTTTTAGCAGCAGCAATTAACCGAGAATGGTCTTGATTAACCAACTTCTCTCTTTCCCTTTTTGATAATGCTGTTTCTATAATATTATCCCAAATAAAACTTTGAAACTTTGTATATCTCCATTTACCGTCTTCAAAATCGTTAATCAGACTCAAAACTTTCTTATTACTTGTTGGGGAAAGATCTTTATTAGTATTAAAAGCAGAAAAAAAATCATCAAGCAATACCTCAAATTTTAAATTATTCATATCAATTCCATTTTTACATTTATACTATTATTCCATATTTCTTCCTTTAACTTTATTTTTTATATGGAATATTTCTAAAACACAATTTTTGAATCTTCATTGTAGTTTAAAAAAATATTAATTGAAAATCCATCAATAAAAATACATACCATTTTTATATGTTCGTTTCCCTTTTGTCAATTATATGGTATATGTTAAGCTATTTTTCTTTGACTTTATGTAGCTTTTGTTGATTCACCATATATATAAACTTATCATTCATTAATACAAAACATCATAGTAAAAAAGTTTTTTTAATCTCAAATTGCTAATTTATATTATTTAATACCTATATCGAATAATTTTTCCACATTGAAATATAAGCCTTTGATTTTTTCTTTATTTTTATTTAAAGCAATGTAATCACATTTCATTTCTACTAAAGACTGAGATTTGATTGTCAATTCAAAATAATTTAAAATTAGATACTCGTGGCTTACTGATATTACATGATATGCTGTTTCACATGTTTTTCCATCTCCGCTTGAGGTAATGACTGATATTATTCCAAGCAATCTTCTTAAAATCTTATTTGCCATTTCCTCATCTTCTTTCAATGTATATATATGCAACATAAACTCAAGATAATTGGTTTCAAAAGGAAACTCTTCCAATGATTCATTAACAAGCTCAATAATTGTTTGATAATCTTTCTCTTTTATATTCGTATTTCTATAATACTCTAATAATTCTTCATCTTTTGAAAACCTCTTATATGGGCTGTAATCCTTCTGAAAAACATATCCATAATATAAATGTTGATAATCTTCAAAAGTTAATGTAGTGTCATAATTTTCAAATCTCTGCATTAAATCAGAATAATAATAGATAGAAGATTTGTCTTGAATTGCATGTTGTATTGCATCATAATTAGGTGATTCAAATGTTTTTTCCTGAGCCTGAATATTGGAAAATAATACTGAAATGATTATTAATATAAAAAACTTCTTCATATTTATATTGTATTATAAATTACTTGAATTCAAATATCTATTTTGCAAATATAATATTATTCTTTTTATTACTCTCATAAAGTTTAAAATTTATAAATTTATTCAATTATTTATACCTCTATTCCTTATTTTAATCTAAAAATATCAAATAAAAATCTGATTAGACTTCGTTTCAATCTGGTATAATGCCATTATAATGTCGGTTTAATGGCATTATATGATAAGTATAATGGCATTATATTGCTGGTTTAATGGCATTATACTTAGAATATAATGGCATTATATCAGTTTCATATCAATTAAAATTAGTTTTAAGTGGCTTTTCGATAGTTCTATTCTTCTCTTTTTTTGATACTTACAAGGTTTAATTCTTCGTTATTCAATATCTAAAAAAAAGACATATTTTTGCAGTTGAAATTATTATTTTTTATGCAGAAATGGGGTATCTAAACAAACTTAAAGAAAAGACAAGGGGTATTAAATCGAATATTCTTGCAATTTATCTTGCTATGAAGGATAAAAGAACTCCTTTAATTGCAAAGACAATGATTGTTTTGACCATTAGTTATGCTGTTAGCCCTATTGATTTAATCCCTGATTTTATTCCAGTTCTTGGTTATTTGGACGATTTGATTATTCTTCCAATTATGATTACTATTTCCATAAAACTAATCCCAAAAGAAGTTTTTGAAGATTGCAGAATTAAGGCAAAGGAAAAAATAAGAATAAGCAAAAGGTTTGGAATACTTTCCGCTTTAATTATTATTCTTTTATGGGTTGCAATGATTCTTTACCTTGTTTCAGTTTTTGCTTCATAAATTATTATTCTTTCAAATTCAAGTATTTATATTGGTAAATACTTAATTCTTTAACATCTAAAAAAAGGACTTAGTCCTTAGGGTCGGAGGACTTAGTCCTTGAGCATAGAGGACTTAGTCCTTGGGGGTAAAGGACTAAGTCCTTTTTGGAGTAAAACTAAGTTTGTTTTTGGATATAAATTTCAAAGAATTGGTAAAAATAAAAAACCGCAACAAAACTTAGTTTACTGCGGTTTATGTTGGCTTTCGCCTTATTTAGTTATTAACTTAAAACTTTTCTTTTTAGTTTGTTGTTTTTCACTAATTTTATTTCACTTCTTCAAAGTCAGCATCTGTTACTTCACCATCTTGGTTTGAAGTATTGCTTGAATTGTCTTGTGAATTTGTTTGTTGTTCTTGTTGTGGATTAGCTCCTGGTTGGTTGTATAGGTCTTGAGATACAGTACTCCATGCAGCGTTAATCTTTTCCATTGCTGCATCAATTTGTGCAATATTTTTGCTTTCATGAGCTGCTTTCAGTTCTGTTAGGGCAGCATCAATTGGTGCTTTCTTGTCAGCTGTTAGCTTGTCACCAAGTTCTTTAAACTGCTTTTCAGTTTGGAAAATCATTGCATCGGCTGCATTTATCTTGTCTGCTTCTTCTTTAAGTTTTTTGTCTGCATCAGCATTTGCTTCTGCTTCTGCTTTCATTTTCTTAATTTCTTCATCTGACAATCCACTTGATGCTTCAATTCTAATTGATTGTTGTTTGCCAGTTGCATTATCTTTTGCACTTACATTTAAAATACCATTAGCATCAATATCAAATGTTACTTCAATTTGAGGAATTCCTCTTGGTGCTGGTGTAATACCATCAAGATGGAATCTTCCTATTGATTTATTATCAACTGCTCTTGCTCTTTCTCCTTGCAATACATGGATTTCAACTGATGGTTGATTGTCTGCTGCAGTAGAGAAAACTTGAGATTTCTTTGTTGGTATTGTTGTATTTGCTTCAATAAGTTTGGTTGTAACTCCTCCTAAGGTTTCAATTCCTAATGATAGTGGTGTTACGTCAAGTAGAAGTACGTCTTTTACTTCTCCTGTTAAAACTCCTCCTTGAATTGCTGCTCCAACTGCCACAACTTCGTCTGGATTAACTCCTTTTGAAGGTGCTTTTCCAAAGAAGTCTTCAACAATTTTTTGAATTGCAGGAATACGAGTTGATCCTCCAACCAATATTACTTCATTAACATCTGATTTGCTTAGTCCAGCATCAGACAATGCCTTACGACATGGTTCCAAAGTTGCTTGAATTAAACTGTCACATAATTGTTCAAATTTAGCTCTTGTTAGTGTTTTTACCAAGTGTTGAGGAACTCCATCAATTGGCATGATGTAAGGAAGATTGATTTCGGTTTGTGTTGAAGAAGAAAGTTCAATCTTTGCTTTTTCTGCAGCTTCTTTCAAACGTTGCAAAGCCATTGGATCTTTTCTTAAATCAACATTCTTTTCTGCCAAAAATTCTTCTGCCAACCAATTAATAATCTTTTGGTCAAAGTCATCTCCTCCAAGGTGAGTATCGCCATTTGTTGATTTTACTTCAAATACTCCATCGCCTAATTCTAAAATTGAAATATCGAATGTACCACCACCAAGGTCAAAAACTGCAACGTGAACATCTTGTGATTTTTTATCCAAACCATAAGCTAATGCTGCCGCTGTTGGTTCGTTGATAATACGTTTTACTGTTAAACCAGCAATTTCACCAGCTTCTTTTGTTGCTTGACGTTGTGAGTCGTTGAAGTAAGCAGGAACTGTAATAACAGCTTCTGTTACTGTTTGACCAAGATAATCTTCTGCTGTTTTTTTCATTTTTTGAAGAACGATTGCAGAAATTTCTTGTGGAGTATATAATCTTCCATCAATATCAACTCGAGGAGAATTATTATCACTTTTAACTACTTTGTAAGGAACTTGTTTGATTTCGTTTTGAACTTGTTCCCATGATTCTCCCATAAAACGTTTTATAGAAGAAACTGTGTTGTGTGGATTTGTTATGGCTTGACGTTTTGCAGGATCTCCTACTTTTCTTTCGCCATTTGACATAAATCCAACAATTGAAGGTGTTGTACGTCTTCCTTCGCTATTAGGAATAACTACAGGTTCGTTACCTTCCATAACTGAGACACAACTGTTTGTTGTACCTAAGTCAATTCCAATTATTTTTCCCATATTCTTAATTATTTATTTAGTTTCTTTATTGTTTTTATACTTTAATAACTTTTCCTCATTCTTCTTTCAACAAATATGCCAATTGAAAAGAAACAAACAAATATGACATTATGTCATAAAAAAAGGTCATCACCTGTTAGATGATGACCTGCGTAAAGGGGATTCAATTATGAGTTTTGAAAATTGATAATTCTATTTTTTGTTAGGGTCGCTAAACATGACTGGAAGTTTTACATAAGAGCGAACATTTTGTCCATTTACTGTTGCTGGAATCCATTTGCCAGGGATTAGAGAAATAACTCTTTGAGCTTCTTGGTCCAAAAGAGTGCTTAAGCTTTTGTCAATTGTTAGATTGGAAATTGTACCATCCTTTTCAACAACAAATTTAACTATAACCATTCCAGAAATTCCAGATCCTATTTCTTCTTTTGGATAATTAATGTTTGCAAAAATAAAATCAGAAACTGCTTGTTTTTCCATTGGAGCTAAAGCATAGGTATCTACACTTGATTCAATAGGTTCATTTTGTTGAGCAAATAAGCCCAATGATAGATTTAGTGCTAAACTAAAAACTACTAACCTAAAAATTGCTTTTACTTTCATAATATAAATTGTATTATTTGATTATTAACTATTATGTATTCAATTCTCTTTTATACGATTTTGTCGCTTTACGTTATTATAAACAACTAAAACTTCAAAAAAGTAAGTGAAAAAAATTATTTATTTGTCAGAACAAAAGAAATTGGTAGTAGAAACTGCTGTCTTACTGGCTGACCTTTTTGTTTTGCTGGCTTCCATTTTGGCATAAGTTTCACAATTCTTACTCCTTCATCTCCGCAACCTTCACCAATATCTTTAATTGTTCTAATATCGGTTAATGTGCCATTTTTCTCAACAATAAAAGAAATAATTACTTTTCCTTCAATGTTTTTTTGTTTAGCTAAAGTTGGGTATTTAATATTTTCAGCCAAAAACCTGTTCATTGCCTCTAATCCTCCAGGAAATTCAGCTTCGTTTTCAACAACTGTAAAAACAACATCAGAATTATCTGATTTATCTACTTGTGCATTAACATTTAATGAAAATGCAAATACCATTATAAGTGCTGCAAATAATGATAAAGGTTTTAATAATTTGTTCATAATATAATGTATAAATATTATTCTTCATCTGTAGAGAGGTTAAAACTAACTGGGAGAACAAACTGCTGCCTTACAGCTTTACCTCTCTGTTTTGCTGGTTTCCATTTTGGCATTAACTTAACAACTCTTTTCGCTTCTTCTGCACATCCATAACCAATATCTCTTAAAATTTTTATTTCGTTAATTGAGCCATCTTTTTCGACAACAAATGTTATAATGACTTTTCCTGTAATTTTCTCCTCTTTAGCTCCTTGTGGATATTTTATATTACTTGCAAGAAATTTTCCCAAAGCTTCAATTCCTCCAGGGAACTCAGCTTCATCTTCAACAACTGAAAAAACTAGTAAAGTATCATCAACCCCATCATCTATTTCGCTTAACACTTCTATAACTTCAGTTTTTATTTCTTGGGCATTAACATTTATTGAAAATGCACATAACATAATAAGGAGTGAGAATAATGATAATGATTTATATAACTTGGTCATAATGATTGTTTTTATTTAATTTGAAACTTGATTGGTAATACATTTTGAAATCTTACTGTTTTGCCTCTTTGTTTTGCAGGTTTCCATTTTGGCATCAATTTCACTACTCTTATTGCTTCTTCATCAAAAGGTTTATAAAGTCCTCTAATAAGTTTTACATTTGACAACGAACCATCTTTTTCTACTATAAAAGAAAGAATAATCTTACCTTGAAAATCAGCTTCAGTATTAGGATACCTTAAGTTTTCTTCAATAAAATTATATAAAGCTGTATCTCCACCAGGAAATTCTGGAGATTCTTCAGCAACAACGAAAATTGGTTCATTATCATCAAAAACTTCTACTTGAGCATTTACATTTACTGCAAATGTAAATAGCAATACAAGTGTAGTAAAAAAAGAAATTGGTTTAAATAATCCTTTCATAATAGAGTTATTAATAGGGCAAAGGTAATAAAAAATACATTACTTTTGCAAAAACATTTATTTTACTATGGAACAATCATTATATCCCTTAAGATTTATGCCTTTGTTTAAGGATAAAATATGGGGAGGAAATAAAATTAAAGATATTATTGGTATTGACTATTCCCCTTTAGAACGTTGTGGAGAGCTTTGGGCTTTGTCTGCAATTGAAGATGATGAAACTTTGGTTGAGAATGGTTATTTGGCTGAATGTACTTTAAAAGAAGTTATTGAAATGTATGCCGATGAGCTTGTTGGAGAAAAATGTTATGAAGAATTTGGAGAAAACTTCCCTTTGCTTTTCAAAATTATTGATGCCAAAGAAAAACTCTCTGTTCAAGTTCATCCTGATGACAAATTAGCACAAAGTAAAGGGATGAATAATGGAAAGACTGAAATGTGGTATATTCTTCAAGCTGATAAGGATTCAGAAATTATTAGTGGATTTAATAAGGATGTTACAAAAGCAGAAGTAATTAATGGATTAAGAAATAAAAATATTTCTAATCTTCTAAATGCTGAAAAAACAGAAAAAGGTGATTTGTTTTTTATTCCTTCTGGAAGAATTCATGCCATTGGCTCTGGAGTTCTTTTGGCAGAAATTCAACAAAGTTCTGACGCAACTTACAGGGTTTACGATTGGGACAGAAAAGATGATAATGGCAAGGAAAGAAAACTTCATATTGAAGAGGCATTGGAGGCTTTGGATTTTAAATCTGTTGGACTTAGTGCAAAAAGTAAATATGACTATATTTTAAACAAAACTTCAGAATTAGTTTCTACTCCTTTCTTTACAACAAATGTTATTCACGTTACGGATAATATCAAAAAGGATTATTCAATGCTTGACAGTTTTGTTGTTTATTTATGTATTGAGGGAACTGGAGTTATTCATTCTCTTGGTCATCAAATTCCTTTGCAAAAAGGGCAGGCTCTTCTTATTCCTGCAATTGCAGAAGAAACAATAATTCAACCAAAAGGATTGGTTAGTATTTTAGAGACATACATTAAATAAAAAGTGAAAAGCTAAAAGTGAATAGTGAAAAGTGTTTATTTAAAAATAAAAAAGTTGAAATATTATGGCATTAATAAAGTCAGTTAAAGGGAAGAAACCTCAATTTGGTAATGATTGCTTTTTTGCAGAAAACGCAACAATAATTGGAGAAGTTGAGACAGGAGATAATTGTTCTTTTTGGTTTAACAGTGTTGTTAGAGGGGATGTTCATTATATTAAAATGGGAAATTATGTTAATGTTCAGGATGGAGCTTGTATTCATTGTACTTATCAAACTCATCCAACAACAATAGGTAACTATGTTTCTATTGCTCATAATGCAATTGTTCATGGATGCATTATTAAGGATAATGTTTTGATTGGAATGGGAGCAATTGTTATGGATGGTTGCATTATTGAAAGTAATTCTATTGTTGCTGCTGGTGCTGTTTTATTGGAAAACACTCATGTTGAAAGTGGAAGTGTTTATGCAGGAATTCCAGCAAAGAAAGTTAAGGATATTGATCCTGAACGTTTGGAAGGGACTGTAAAAAGAATTTCTCAAGCTTATCCTACCTATGCTTCTTGGATAGATAAGGAAGAAATCTAAAAAATAATCAATTAATCCATATTTATTAGAAAAATTATATATTTGCATCTATGTAAAAAGCATTCTTAAACAATTTATTAACCTTAAAATTTTAAAATTATGGACATACATCCACTAATTGTTCATTTCCCAATTGCGTTGCTTATAACTGGGTTTGTGTTTGCAACAATTGAATTGGGTTTAAAGAAGGAGTGTAAGTGTAAATCTGGATTTACAATTGAACCTTTCACTATTCAAAAAACAGCCTACTATTTATTAATCCTTGGTTCATTAAGTGCAGTTGTTGCTGTTCTTAGTGGATTTATTTTCACAAGCGACATGGAAGGAGTGCTTGGAGAATTGCGTTGTACCCACCTTACAATTGCTATTATTACAGCCTCCTTAAGTATCCTTTCTGCAATCTCATACACTTTCTACGTTTTCAAACACTCTAAAAAAGCAAGAGTTATTGGATATGTTTTATATCTTATTTGTGCTGTTTTAATTGGCACAACTGGCTATTTTGGAGGAGAAATTGTATTTATGTTCAGATAATTGAATAAAAACCAAACAATAACAAAACAATAATTACTATGAAAAAAATTAAATTATTTGCCATTTTGGCAACAGTAGCTCTTGCTTTAGTTTCATGCTCAAGCAAGCCTGAAAAAACAATCGAAAACCTTAAAAATGCTGCAACTGGAGAAGCAAATGCAAGTGAAAAATATGCAAAATTTGCTCAAAAAGCACAAGCTGACTCAATGTTTAATATTGCAGCAATGTTTAAAGCAACTTCTGAAGCTGAAGCTGTTCATAAAGCAAATCATTTGAAAGTATTAAAAGAACTTGGAGTTGATTTTAGTCCAATAATTGAAGGTGTTAATGTAATTACAACATTAGAAAACCTTCAAGCTGCAATGAAAGGAGAAGATTACGAAGTTAGTAATATGTATCCTGAATTTATAAAGATTGCAGAACAAGAAAAAGCTAAGAAAGCATTAAACTCTTTTGATTTTGCAATTAAGGTAGAAGCAAAACACTCTCAATTTTATAATGAAGCAATAAGTTTAATTTCTTCAGAGGGTAATGACTTGAATGTAAATAAAGCATGGGAAGTTTGTCCTGTTTGTGGCGACACATACAAAAAAGGCTCTGTAGAGAAATGTAATATTTGTGGAACAGATGCTTCAAAATTCAAAACTTTCTAATTTAATTAAAAACAATCTTAGAACAAAGACTATGGGGATTAAGTTTTTCTTAATCCCTATTTTTTTAGTATATAATTTCAATAAAACTTCTCATGAAAATATCATTGATATAATTAAAAATATCATTGATATATTTTAAAATATAAGGGACATATTTTGAAATATGATTGATATATTTTTATAAAAATCAAGCTTATTTTTTTACTTGATTTTAATTTACTGAATCTTCGTTTTATTTTTTTCTTTCTTCGTTTTATTTTACTGAAACAAGGTTTTATTTTTCTGATTCTTTGTTTTATTTTCTCAAATCTTAATAGTATTAAATAAGAAAGCCAACCCTAAATTTAGAGTTGGCTTTCCTTAATTTGATATCTTGTTACTTAATCTTCCTTTTCACTTACTTCAAAATCCTTTTCATTAATTTCAAAATTGGATGGATTTGAAATTATATACGGAGCATTGTCTTGATTTTGTTCTTGTGAGTCTTCAACTACTTCTTTTCTGTCTTTTTCAATCTTGTAGAATGTTAAACATACTGTTGAAGCAACTATGTTCAAAAGAATAATGGTATATGAAAATTCATTTGAAAAGAATTCAACAATCATTATTATTAAAACAAGAGCTACATAAGAAATAACAGATGAAGAATATTTTTTGAAAAAACCTTGAGTAAGCGACAATATAAAAGATAGGATAAGTGAAAGAGAGCTTAATATGTAGAAATAAATATTATCTCTACTTGGATTTAATCCTATACTAATAATTGTAAAAGTCAAAATTAGATATGCTGATATCTCTAATCCTTTTATTATTCTTTTATTCTTTAACATTTTCTTCTTATTTTTCTATTTATTAAGCTAACTCCTTGTTATTATTTTACAACAACTATTTTCTTAATAGAAACGTTTGTGTTTTCTCCAAAAATAACCCAATAATTACCACTTCTCATTGAAGAAGTATTGATTTCAAAAGAAGTTTGTCCTTTATGGATTGTTGAAGTTGCTAAAACTTGTCCTTTTAAGTTAATAACCTTAACTGGAACTTCTGATTTTGCTCCTTGAGGAATTTCTATTTTTGTTGAGTTTTGTGCAGGATTAGGGAAAAACTCTCCTAATTCAATTGTTTTAATGTCTTCCATGCAATCAATTCCAATATAATCTCCATTGCTTTGAACTTGTGTTCCATAAACGAAAGTATAAAATCCTTTTGGAGCTGTAATAGGTTTATTGATTGTTTTTCCATTATTTGAAGTTGCAGAAATATAATATTCAATTGTATCTGCTTCTAAAGCTGGATTGATTGGAAGAACTGCATCATAGATGTTTCCATCATAAACATTCATGTTAATTTCATTCCATTCTGATTGTCCTTTTGTCCTATAATATAGTTTAGTGCTTTCAATTCCACTTTTGTTTTGAGCAAGAGCTGTTAACCAAACTCCATTTGAAGGATTTTCAGTTGTGTTTAACCAACGAACTGGATAATGGTAAATTCTAACTGGGTTTTCTGCTGGAACTTGTTTAGTAATACAATGTATTGCTCCTCCAAATCCATCAAACTCTCTAACATCAATTTCAACAAAGTCATAACCAGGATAAGTTTGTTTCATTTTTTCTATTGCAGCTGTATTTCCTGCAACATCTCCACTGATTGAGTTATAAAATACTGGTTGCATTATTGCTCCATTTACAAAAGTATGATTGGAGAATGAGCGTGTGTATGAACCATTATATTCTTGTTGAGAAGTGTACCATGCTCCATTATTTTTTGCTGGAAGAGGAATACGAGTATTATAGTATTTTTGTCCAAAAGGAGTTGAAGAGAACATTCCTGTTATTGAATCCATATTTTGTTCAACTTTAATTGGATCAGAAAGGTTAGCCATTACTTCAGGGTGTTTTGTTGAAACAAAAGTTGCTTCATCAACCATATCAGCATAAAGGTCAATATGTCCTGTTCCTCCATCATATAAAAGTTCTGGTAATACAACACATCTGTCCAAATTCATTAAATGTGTCAAACTATCATTAACCTGTTGTTTGCTTAGTGGAGTTTTTGATTGTTGTCCCAATTGATTTGTTGGAGTTAAATAATATAATCCATATCTGTCAGCATTAAGAGCATAAACAGCAGAAGAAGTAAATAAAGAACCAAGACCATCTACCAAAATATTACCTCCTTCATATTCAATAGTTGTTGTATATACAGGGAAACCTGCTTGTTCTCCAATTCTCTTTGCTATCAAGTCATCTAATGGTCTTCCTCCATAATATTCAAAGTCCATAAATCCTATTTGATCTTCTTCTCCATAATAGAAAGCAACAGGGCCACAATCTCTATACCAGAATGAATTACCATTATTTATAAAGAAACGATAATTTGTAAGAGGCATTCCTTTTTGAGTCATATCCTGCAAAATTAAAGTTGAGTCGCTCGCATTCCAAATATTAATCCATACTTGAGAATATTGTTGAATACCATAAGCTAATTTTCTAAATACATCTGCAAAATCATCATTTCCTAAATAAGGAACAGAATAAACATCTACCAAAGTATTTCCATTATAAGCAATACCTTTTCCTTCAAACCATTGTGACGCGTCTTGATCCCCAGAAACTGTTCTTGTGATATATGGCCAAGTCATCATTACTGCTTGAACTTCATCAAACTCTCCAGGATAAATCATATCTGAAGGAACTTCCAAAGGTGCTTTTGAATTATTATCATTTGTAGCCTTAGTTGTAATATCAAGAGTTAAATTCTTTTTTAAAGGAGTTCTTGCATGGATATTTTTAAAATATTCTTTGTAAGCATCCTTAGGAGCTGATTTAATTTCTTGCAAAGTAGCCTTGCGTAAAGTTTCTATTTTGTCATTTTCAGTTTGAGAAAATGCAGTTATAGTTAAAGCAAAAAATGCAATAACTAAAACAGATAAGTTTTTTTTCATATAAGTTTGTATTAATTTTTTCTAAAGAATTGGCAAAGATAAGTATTTTATTTCACCCAACAAATCAAACCTTTAAAAAGGTGTATTATTTGTTCAATAGAATATTAAAATAATTTTAAGGAGGTAGAATTGAAGACAGAACATCAAATAATATACAATCATCAAAATTAAATATTAAATAAGTTTGCAAACAAGAAATAGTCAATAACTATATAGAAAAAAGCCATTGTTTATAAACGCAAAAACGCTCAGTAAACTAAATTACTGAGCGTTTTAAAAGTTTCTGGC
>JAEAME010000149.1_pt1 | contig 92916 bp, 95 predicted proteins | sample 8958731 | NCBI WGS metagenome assembly JAEAME01 (sample SAMN16933194, study PRJNA681113) | bioreactor sludge metagenome | isolation source: anerobic bioreactor sludge (Control) | place: India:Bengaluru | collected 2018-10-24
ATTCAATTATAAATGTTATAAACAATCATAAAATTTTTACAGCGATAAAAATTCATTTTAATATTTTATTGACAATCAATGTTATTTATGTTAGCATAGTATATTAAAGTATGTGCTATTTAGTATTGGAAGCTGATATATCCACTGGCACAGCCTCTAGTAAAGGGGTATAGTCATATGGCTTTAAATATAACAGAAGATATAAAAGAACGAATAATTGAATCAAATGATATTGTAGATATTATAGAAGAGTTTTTACCATTAAAGAAAAATGGGACAAATTATAAAACAAATTGTCCTTTTCATAATGAAAAAACACCTTCTTTTGTTGTGTCAAGAGATAAACAAATTTACAGATGCTTTGGTTGTGGAAAAAGTGGTAATGTAATAACCTTTTTAATGGAATATAAAAACATGCCATTCATTGAAGCTGTAGAATATTTAGCAAGGAGAGTCAACATTAACTTAGAATATGTAGAAACTGACAAAAAAAGTATAGAAAAAAACAACTTACTAAAACGCTTATATGAGATAAATATTGAGACAGCAAGACTGTTTTATAAGAACCTATCATATAATGAGGCAGCACTTAAATATCTAAAAAAAAGAAATATTAACATAAATATAATAAAAAAATTTGGAATTGGTTATACTGTAAATCAATGGGATAATTTATTAACATATTTAAGGCAAAAAGGCTATAAAGAAGAAGAAATTTTAAAAACTGGATTAATTATAGCTAGAGAAAAAAAAGATGGGTATTATGACAGATTTAGAAACAGAATAATGTTTCCTATATTTGATATAAAGAAAAACATTATTGGATTTGGTGGACGTGTTTTAGATGATTCATTACCTAAATACTTAAATTCACCAGATAGCTTAGTTTTTAATAAAGGATACAATCTTTATGGATTAAATATCGCAAAGGATAATGTTAAGGATAAGTACTTTTATTTAGTTGAAGGTTATATGGATGTAATTAAAATGCACTCGTATGGTTTTAATACTGCAGTTGCTGCACTTGGAACTTCATTAACAGATAATCAGATAAAGTTACTTAAAAGATATTCAAACAAATTTTATATTTGCTTTGATTCTGATGAAGCAGGTTTAAAAGCTGCTCTTAGAGCATTGAATATGTTTAAAAGCAATAATTTGGATGCTAAGGTTATAATAATTAAGGATGCCAAGGATCCTGATGAATTTTTAAACAAGTTTGGAAAGACGAAATTTGAGATGCTTTCTAAGGAAGCACTTGATTATTATGATTTTCTTGAATTCTATTATAAGGAGGAATTTGATTTATCAAATAAGGTTAATTATATTAACAGTTTATTTAGTAATTTATCAAATATTAAAAGTGAAATAGAAAAAGAGCTTATAATTGAAAAAATGTCCTTTAAAGTTGGAGTGTCTAAAGAATCATTGATTAATGAATTTAGAAGAAAATATGAGAAAAAAAGTACAAATACATCGACTATGAGCCCAAAACCTATTAAAACCTTTAATATTGAGAAACCAAAAATACGTGTTTCACACGAGGAGGAGTTACTGAAGCTGCTTATAAAAGAAAACAAATTAGCACTTTTATTAAATGAAATTGTTTATGATGAGGATTTCAGGGAATATATTTATATAGAATTCTTTGAAAAATTATATCAAACAGTTCTTAATGGTGGACAATTAATAAAAGAAAACTTGTATGAACTTATCCAAGAATATAATGAGCATAAATCTGATAAAATAGAATTTATTATGGATAATATATTTACAGATCTAGATTTAGATGATAATAGTATTAAATTAGTATTTCATGACTGCTTTAGGCTCTTTAAAATTAAATATTTTGAACAGCTTAGAACAGCCAGAAACAAAGAAATGTCTAAAATTAATGGCGAAGAAATGCAAAGGGAAATTATGAACGATAGTATTAGATTAGCTAAAAAGATAAAGTCATTAAAAGAGGAGGTTAATTAACCTGTGAAAGAAAATGATGTAATTAACGAGTCATCAATGAGTTTGGATGAAAAGAAACAATTAGAAAATTTATCAAAAATAGAAAGCATCAAAACCAGTTTGATTGAAAAAGGAAAAAAGAATGGTTTTATTTCCTATAAGGAAATAGTTAAGTCCTTTGAAAAAATGGAAATCAACCCTGAGTTTATTGATGATTTTTATAAGATTGTTGAAGAAAATGACATTGAAGTCTTGGGTATTCAAGATGATATGCTTGAAAAATTTGAAGACGAATTAGATGATGAGAGTGAATTGAAGGAAGACCCTGATTTATTGCTTGCTCAAAGCGATGATGATATATTGAAGGGTATTAATATTGATGACCCTGTAAGGATGTATTTGAAAGAAATTGGCAAGGTCCCATTACTATCTAGTGCAGAAGAGATAAAGCTTGCAAAAAGAATGGAAACAGGGGATGATGAAGCTAAAAAAAGATTAGCAGAAGCAAACCTTAGACTTGTTGTTAGTATAGCAAAAAGATATGTTGGAAGAGGAATGCAATTTTTGGATCTTATCCAAGAGGGTAATCTAGGTTTAATTAAGGCTGTTGAAAAATTCGACTATGTTAAAGGATATAAATTTAGTACATATGCTACATGGTGGATTAGACAGGCTATAACTAGAGCTATTGCAGACCAAGCGAGAACTATAAGAATACCAGTTCATATGGTAGAAACTATAAATAAATTAATAAGAGTTAAAAGACAGCTTTTACAAGAGCTAGGAAGAGATGCTACTCCAGATGAAATAGCAGTAGAGATGGAAATGGAGCCTGATAAGATTAGAGATATACTTAAAATCGCTCAGGAGCCAGTTTCATTAGAAACTCCAATAGGAGAAGAAGAGGATAGTCATTTAGGTGATTTCATACAAGATGAAATAGTGCAAGCTCCACAGGATGCAGCGACATTTGCACTTCTTAAGGATCAGCTATCTGTAGTTCTTCATACTCTTACTGATAGAGAGCAAAAGGTATTAAGACTTAGATTTGGGCTAGATGATGGCAGAGCGAGAACATTAGAAGAGGTTGGTAAAGAATTTGATGTAACTCGTGAAAGAATCAGACAGATAGAAGCAAAGGCTTTAAGAAAGCTAAGACATCCAAGTAGAAGTAAGAAACTTAAGGACTATTTAGAACTATAATATAAGGCGAACTATGTTCGCCTATTTTTATATAGAATGGAGTTTATATGAACAGATTAGAGGCAATTGCTTCACTTATAGATAAATGTGACACCTTGGCTGACATAGGTACTGACCATGGATATATTGCTGAAATGGCACTTAAAGCTAATTTGTGTAACAAAGTAATAGCAACAGATATAAACCAAGGACCATTAAATAGTGCAATAAACCACTTAACAAGGCTTGGTTTAAATAAACAGGTTGATTTTAGATTAGGCTCAGGTCTTAAGGTTATTCATGAAAATGAGGTTGATTGCGCTGTAATTGCAGGTATGGGTGGAGAGCTGATTGCAAATATACTAGAGGAATCAAAAAATGTATCAAAAACAATAAGTTCATTTGTATTACAAGCAATGACAAATATTGATGTTTTAAGAAAATACCTATATGACAATGGATATACAATATCGGAGGAAATAATAGTTAAAGAATATCATCATTATTATTTTGTAATAAAAGCAATTCAAGGTTCTTCAACTTGTGAAGATGATATATATTACGAGATAAGTAAATATTTGTTAGATAAAAAGGATGTTTTGTTATTGGAATTTATTAAAAAAACCATTGATCTAAATGACAAAATTTTAATAAACCTGAACAACTCAATAAAACAAGATAATACATCAAAAATTGAGGAGCTAAAAAATAAGAATATAAAATTAAATGAGTTAATAGATCACAATTATATGTAAGTTTTATAATATAGTTTTAATAATATATAATTAATCTTAAAGCGTAACGAAAATGTTATGCTTTTTTGCTTTTAGATATGTATATTAATATTGCAAAAATTGTAAAATTATGTTAAATTAGTAATAATAAAAATTTGCTAATTAGGGAGTGTATCTTGATATGAAAAAGGGGATAAAAATTTTTATTGTTATAATGATTATATTATTGATTTTATTAACATCATGTAATAAGGGAAATAGCGACAATAATGTGATACAATTATGGTATTATAATTTTGAAAAAGAAGAAAATGCTTCTGAAAGACTTGCTACAAAAATTGAAATTTATTGTGAAAAGGAAAATATTCCACTGAAAATTTTCAAATACGATAAAAATATTATGTCATATCAGGATTATGCATTTAAGAGAAATGTAGCAGCAGCTTCTGGGAATCTAATTACTATAGATGATGCCAGAAATCTAATTAGTATTTCTGAGGATCATGCAGATTATATCAAGCTTGCTAATTATGATAATCTATTTAATATCTATAAGGATAGATTTTGTATACCTATAGGTATAAACTATTGGGTAATTTCTACAAACAATGATGCAATGGAACATTATGGCATAGATACCTCTAAGAATCGAGTAATTACATATAGTGAGTATCTTGATAGAAAACAAATAATGAAGGAAAAGGGTGCTAGATTTGCTCTTAATAATAGAGATAGATATGAAATGATTGATTATTGTTTAAATTCTAATGGCCTTTTATTTGTTGATAAAAATAACAGTGATATAAAAAGTGCTGATAAATTTAGTAAAATGATAAAAAAAACAATTTTTGATATATGTGAAAATATAAAATTATATAGTGAAGGAACATTAAGCACTGATAAAGGCTATGTACAAAGCTTTGCACAAGACTATCATATATATGATAAAATGAGTAATCTAAATCTTTCAGATGCAGAAGAGATGACTCCTATTATTATAACTAGGTATTTGTTTAAAGAGGTAGAGGATATTTATAATAAAACTTTAGTTATTCATCCGAGGCTTATGATATATTCTCCAAGTCTTTATGTTAGTAATAAAGTAACAAATGATAAGGTATATGATGTGGCAAGTTTTATTATAAGCTTTTCGAACTATTCTATGCTAATACATGAGAATTTAACACCTAAAACAGCATTAACACCAACACTTGACACAGCTGAAACTAGAGAAATGCTTCAAGTAAATGAGAATTGGGAGTATGTCATAAGAGCTAATGAACCTATAGAAATAGAAGAATCGTGTGTTATAAATGAAATATATAGTTTAATTATTAAGGATGAAAATACTTCAAAGGAACTTGCAGACTATTATTTTTCAAATCCCTATTATAATACTAATGATGATAATTACAGGATAGCTATTAGAGATTTTATAGAAGATACAATTATTGACATGGCTCGAGAGTTATCAGGTGGAAACCTATCATTAGAAAAGTTTGATCCTGAAAGCGAAGAAATTAATAAAAACTTATATAAAAAAATTAAAGAATTTGTGAAAAACTTTTATTTACTTTATTATTAGTTGTTACTGTGCTTTAATCAAATTAAAATTTAATTTATTTTGACAAACATATTGATATATTATAAAAAAACATAGAGTAAATCATACATATTTATAAGAACTTGTTTGTTTATAAAGAATTAATTAAAGGAAAAAAGTATTTACTCTATTTTACAAAATAAAGGAGCGTCTATGCAAACATTTAAAATATACTTGAAATCTAACAGAGCAAAAGTGATTACTCTTCTGTTGCTTACATTACTAATCAGTTACCTTAGCTTTGTTATATACGATAAATTGGATTCATTCTTTAAGGAAATCACTAATGGAACATTGTTATCTGATTTTAATATTGTTGCTATCCTAATATTCTTATACTTTCTGTTGTTCAGCATCAATATTTTATCGAATTTAATTGAAGTCAATTTACTTCAAAAAGGCATTAGTAATTTATTGAATTTCTTTATGAGAAAGGTATTCTATAGTGAAGATATATATACATTAAACCAAAGTTCAAGTTTACTTCTGAGCAAAGCTACCATGAGCTGTAATTCAATTTCAAAATACTACACTTCAATAATTAAAATAATTGCTTCAGTAATCATTCTAGTTGCATATGGAAAGATTATAGCCCAGATAAATTCAACTGTATTAATTCTATGTATAATATTAACACCTTTAATTATTCTATGTACTATAGGGATTAAACAAAAGATTACTCATTATAATACAATATTTTTTGAACATGCAAAAAATAGGACAAGTAGAGTTTTAGATGCTTTTGACAATATTAAAAACATCAAGGCAAAAAATGAGTATAACTTGTTTAAAAGTAAAATTATCAATGAGCAACTATCACTTAAAAAGAATACATCTTTCTTTACTTTTTTTAGCTCTTACTTTAATAGCATAGTTAATTTTATAATTAGTTTAGCACCATTACTAGTCATGTATACATATATATTTTTTCTTAAAAACAATGCTTTAAGTAGTTCTGAAATTTTAATGTTGTTTATCTTTATACCTATGTTCTTGTATTGTTTCTCTGATCTATATAATATTTTTAAAGATTATTTTGAATGCAAACCATATTTGCTTACTTATAAGGAAATATATGATTTAGATACTGAGTTAACAGGTAATCGAATAATTGAGAAATTTGAACTCTTACAGACAGAAAATTTGACCGTTCAACTTGATAATATGAGGGAACTAATAATACCTGATATGATAGTGAAAAAGGGAGAAAAAGTGCTAATAGCAGGAAAGAGCGGAATAGGTAAATCCTCATTTTTTAACATCCTATTAGGTTTCATAAAAAGCTACAATGGAACCATTTCTGTAAATGGCGTTAATTTGAAAGAGTATGATATTAAATCAATAAGAAATGTGTTCGGAATATCATTTCAAAACAATGACCTATTTTCACTTAGTCTAGAAGATAATATCACCTTGGGTAACAAAATAGAATTTGAAAGTATTCTGGATTTATGCCAATTAGACAAGCTAAAAAACAACTCTAATTCTGCTATTAACAAGAACCAGCTATCAGGTGGTGAAAAGTCAAAAATAAGTTTGGCACAAAATCTGATAAGAAATCCAGATGTTATTCTTATTGACGAGTCTTTTTCCAGCTTGGATGTATACAATGTAGATTTGATTATGCTGGAGATGCAAAAAAAATATAAGGAATCAACTATTATATGTATAAGTCATAATTTATCCTTAGAAAAGTACTTCGATAGATCTATAAGTTTTGAAGAAGGGAGTGTATCTATTGAAAAATGCTAGAATTTATCTAAAAAGCAACATCATAAACAATATACTCTTATTTTTAGTAACTGTTTCTGTAGCGGTACTTTCAGTAAAAAACATTTCATTAATAGAAAACATCTTAGACAAAGGTATATTAGCGGAAATTAGTTCGGAATTGAATAGAAATATGATTTTATTTCTAATAGCGTCAATATCATTATTCCTATTAAATATTATATTACCAGTAATAGATACCATTACTTATTGGAAAGGATGTACTAATTTTATTGATCATACAATATCGAAGGTGTTTTCGGCAGATTATATACAAACGTTCCTTAAAAAAGATTCAAGCAAATTATGGACAGATATTAATAATAGTACCTCGTATATATGTATGTATTATAATGCATTCATTAAGATGATATATCATGTAATAAAATTTTTGATATATTTAGCAGTTTTAATCTCTATAGATTTAAACGCAAGCATAATAGTATTGATTGTATTTATTATAAACATGATTATAGTAAACAAAATAAAGAAAAAAATTCAGTATTATCAACAGCAATTTATGCTTGCTTCTCAAAATTTAGGCTCGTCAATTGTTGAATATATAAAATTGATTAGAAATATAAAGTCGAAAAATAAAGAAGAGTACTTCATTGCAAAGATTGATGAAAATCAATATAAGCTTAATAATAACGTAATCAAGGATAGTTTTATACAGAATATATCTAGTAATTTAATTAACTTCATTGCTAATATTGCTCCAATTCTCGCTGTTACTGCCATGTTCATATTCTCAAGACATAACTTCACTTCAGTAGGGAATATTGTATCAGTGTATTTATACATTCCTATAATATTAGCGGAGTTGCAGTATATTCATTCACTGATACTAAGAATGATATCCTCAAAGCCCTATAAGAAAAGTCTGAGTGATTTGTATGAAATTGAATCGGATAAATTAGGTTCCGTTTCAATAATAGATTTTAAGAAGCTTAAAATCAAAGATTTAAAGGTCAACCTTGATGACAATACTTTAATAAAATTCGAAGATTTTATTGTCAATAAAGGAGACAAGATCTTAATTAGTGGAGCCAGTGGTTGTGGCAAGTCTACATTCTTCAATATCGTTTGTGGATTCATTAAGAACTATGAAGGAACCATAGAGATAAATAATATTGATTTTAGGATGCTCAATTTAACAGATTTGAGAAAAATCATTGGAATTACATTTCAAGATAATCGAGTTTTCAATCTACCTTTCGAAGAAGCTATTAAATTAAGTACTGATAGTGTCATTGATGATGTTGTGAAGGTATGTGAAATTCAAGATATATACGAACACAATAAATCAGGTTTAATTAGCAATGACAAACTTTCTGGTGGCGAAAAGTCAAGAATAAATTTAGCTCAAAGTTTGATTAGGGAACCCCAAATATTACTTATCGACGAATCTCTCTCAGCTTTGGATGAAGAAATGGAAATAAGGATCTTGAATAATATAATTAGCAGGTTTAAAGATATTACAATTATTCTTATCAGTCATAGAAAAGCATCAGAAGGTTTTTTTAATAAAGAGATTTCATTTACAATATAAAATAAATTTGACAAACATATTGATATACTGTAAAATAAGCATAGAGTAAATCATACAATCGCTGGTCAAGAAATTGACGAGAGGAAAGTCTGGGCTCCATAGGGCAAAGGTGCTAGTTAACGGCTAGTGAGGGTGACCTTAAGGATAGTGCAACAGAGAGATACCGCCTATAACTTATGTTTACATAAGATTAGGTAAGGATGGAAAGGTGAGGTAAGAGCTCACCAGCAATTAGGCGACTAATTGGCTATGTAAACCCCACCCGGAGCAAGACCAAGAGAGGATTTTGAGTGGCTGCCCGTCACAATCCTAGAGGTAGGTCGCTGGAGCTTATTGGTGACAATAAGCGTAGATAGATGATTGTTTAATACAGAACCCGGCTTATGAACTTACTCTACTTTTTTGAAATATAATCAAGTATTATTATAAAATAAAAATTTTCTTTATTAGAAAATTTTTATTTTTTTAAAACTTTTTTATATATAAATTTGTCTAATAAGTGCTGGCAAAAACAAGCGATAGTATGCATGCAATTTTAGGAGACAAATTATGATTATTAAATTAAATACAATAAATGTAAAATATAAAGCGAAGAATAAGAAGATAAAAAAACATATAAAAATTGTTATTTTGTTATTAGTTGTATTAGTACTTTCTGCTATTTTATTTAAGAAATTTAATTATAAATTATCATATGGGCAAGATGTTAATAAATATTTAGACAATACAAAAAATACTGAAAATATTGAAATTATAAATGAAGATAATCTAGATAACAAAAATTCAAACAATTCAGATGAATCAATTGGATTAACAGAATCAAATGAATCAATTGGATTAACAGAATCGGATGATTTCAACCCTGTTGTTTCAGAAAGTGAACTAGTTTCAAATGATTTTTTTGATGATGCTGTTTTTATTGGAGATTCAAGAACAGAAGGGTTTATTATTGCTAATAGTTTATCAAATATTAAATCATTAACCGTAAAAGGCTTAATGGTTGACACTGTTTTTAAAAGACAAGCTATTAACATGAATGGTGAAAAAATAACTGTTGCAGAAGCATTATCAAAGATAGATTTTAAAAAAGTGTATATTATGTTGGGTGTTAATGAGTTAGGATGGCCATATGAAGAAGTTTTTATCAAAAAGTATTCGGAATTGATAGATTATATTAAGCTCTTAAATGATAAATCTCAAATATATATTCAGTCAATTATTCCAGTTAGCTATGAAAAATCATCTACAGATAAAATTTATAACAACAATAATATTAACAATTTTAACAACTTAATTATTAATATGTGCAAAGAAAAGCAAGTTTACTATGTTGATGTTAAGGAATGCTTAATAGATGAAGAAGGAAATTTACCAGTAGGAGCTTCAAGTGATGGAGTGCATTTAATAAAAGATTATAGTAATAAGTGGTATGAATATTTAAAATCTCATACTATTCAAAATGAATTAGAATAGTTATTTATTGATATTATTAAGAATGATAGTTTTTAGGAGCTAGTTATATGATGCAAAAAATAAATCAAGAACATGAAGAATTGATACAATTTATAAAAGAAAATCAAGAACGGTTTTATCGTTTTGCTTATCGATATATGAAAAATACTGATGAATCTATTGATGCTGTTCAAGAGGCAATAGTGAAAGCTCTGGACAAGATTCATACCTTAAGAAACAAGGAATTTTATAAAGCTTGGTTTTATCGAATTCTTATTAATGAATGTATTTCTAAAATCAGGAAGAACAAGAAAATTGTTTTTGTAGAGCAAAGCTACGACATTCCCTACCATGATAAAGACATTGATAAGAAAGAGCTAGCTAATATTATTTTTAATGCTATTGATAAATTAAATCCTAAACACAAAACAATTATACTTCTTAGATTTTATGAAGATATGACAATTTCAGATATTGCTGATGTTCTAAAAATTAACACAAATACTGTTAAATCTAGGTTATATAGAGCATTAGATATATTGAAAAGCAAGTTAAAAAACGAAGATATTCAAGATTATGATATATTTAATTGATATAATTAAATAGTTGGAGGTTTAAATGAAGAAATTGTTAAAAAATATCCATGAAAATACTATTATACCAGATGATTTAGACATAAAGGTAGATCAAGCTATTTATAGAGCTACTCATAGTAAGAAGGTATTTCCTTATAAAAAAAGCTTGATTTCTATAGCAGCGAGTATAAGTATTTTTATACTGCTTCTAAATACAAATGCTGCATTTGCAGAATCTATGAAGGATATTCCAATACTAAATGAAATATGCAGAGTTTTTACATTTAAAGAATATAATACTAATAATAATAAAAATATTATGAATGTTAAAATTCCTAATATAAGCGTAAAAGGTAATTCTGAATTGGAAAATAGAATTAATTATAAAATATTAAAAACTATGCAAGATGCTATATCAGATGTTGAACAAAGAACGCAGGAATTCTATAATGCATTTATAGAAACAGGTGGTAAACCTGAAGATTTTTCACCAATAGAGGTAGATATTAATTATGAAATTAAAAGTTCTGATGAGAATCATGTATCATTTATAATAATGAAATTTGAAACATCTGCGAGTGCTTATCAAGAAACATATTATTATAATATTGACCTTAGCAGTGGAAGAGAAATGACACTTAAAGACTTATTAGGTCCAAATTATAAAGAGATAATAATTCAACAAATAAAAATGCAACTCAATGACTTAGATAGTGAAAGAAAGTCTTTACTATTTGATGATGTAAATATAAGTGATTTAATAACTGAAAATAGTGCATTCTATATTAATGCAGACAATAATATAGTTGTTGTGTTTAATAAGTATGAGATAGCTGCTGGAGCTGCAGGTATGTTTGAATTCATAATAAAATAGAAATTATATAAGGCTTAAGACTTGTTCTTGAGCTTTTTTTTATTTGTACTAAATTTTTGTCATATACAAGCTATCTTGAAATATTATATTGTAAAGAGAAAAAAGCTTGTATTAATTTTTCTATATAATGCAATCTATGAAATATGTTGAGATATAAATAATTCTTTTAACAAAGGAGGCATAATAATATGATAAACCAAGTATCAAAATATTTAAGTTCAAATATAAAAGACATTTTATTGAGTCAAAGTGATGATATATTAGACACTGTTTATGAGATTAGAATAAGAATTAATTGCCCAATTTTATTAAAAAGTTCTATAGGTGATTATTTTATAAGCTATGGGAAAAGTTCAAAATCTTATACAGATGATTTTTATAAAATAAGTAAAAGTGATATAAGTTCAACAATTGCTTCACTAACTTCAAACTCCATACATGCTTATGAAAAGGAAATTGAAAAAGCCTTTTTGACCATAGAAGGTGGACATAGAGTAGGCTTGAGTGGTGATTGCCTGTATGAAAAGAATCAATTTAAGGGCTTTAAGAATATTAGCTCATTAAATATTAGAATTGCAAGAGATTTTGTTAATTGTTCTAATAAAATTATTAAGTATATTGTAAAGGATAGCAATAGTATATATAACACTTTAATTGCAGGTATACCTTTGTCAGGAAAAACTACCTGCTTGAGAGATTTAACTAGAAATTTAAGTGATGGTTTAAACAATCCCCAATTTAAAGCCTGTGATATTAGTGTAATTGATGAAAGAGGCGAGATAGCTGCAATACATAACGGAGTACCGCAATTTTACCTTGGATCTAGAACGGATATACTTTCATACTGTATGAAAAAGGAAGGCTTTAGTATCAGTATTCGTTCACTTGCTCCAAAAATTATTATATCTGATGAGCTTGGTTCTGTAGATGATTTTGATATCATTCAGTACGCTCTTAAAAGTGGAGTAAGTATCATAAGTACTGCTCATGCGAGCTGTGTTGAGGATTTGTTTAAAAACATATATATTAAAAACATATTAAGCAGTGGCTTTATTGAAAGAGTTATTGTTCTTAATGATAAAACGCCTGTTTCTATAAAACAGGTCTATGACAATATATCAGGTAGGTCAATATATGATAATTAAATTAATAATATTTTGCCTTATCATAATCACAACAAAAGTTATATGTATGTTATTTTTACAGACTGAGGATAAAAAGCTGAACATGATGAAGGAATCCTCTGATTTCATTGAATTTTTAAGAATTTATTCTTGCATTATGAAAATGTCCTTTGAAGAAATATTATCTAGCTATAACTTTAAGTATGAAAATGTAAAGGTTGTTTTCACTAAACTATTTATGAATCTAAAAAGTAGATTAGATAATGATGAGAGCTTTGATGTATTTGTAAGCAATCAAATAGGTTCAACTACTGAGTTTAATTCAAAATTGAACAAGCTAATGGAGTTTTATGGGAGCTCAATGTCAGATGTATTGGATACTAAGCTTTCATTTTTAAAAAATGATCTTGATAAATATATTAATGACTACGAGCGTGAGTATAAGGAACGTAAACAATTACTAAATAAATTATCCTTTCTAGTTGGAAGCTTGATTGCGATAGTTTTAATATAAAAAAAGCGGGAGGTTGTATGGATATAAATATTATCTTTAAGGTTGGAGCAATAGGACTCATAATTGCAATTTTTACTCAAATACTTTCGCAAACTAAAAGGGAAGAACAGGCTATGTTTGTTACAATAGCAGGAGTTATAGTTGTGATGGCAATTATATTAAGTATGCTAAATCAGCTTATAAATGAGGTAAAAACTATGTTTAATATTTATTGATATATCATTCTTATAATTATACATAATAAAACCTTTATAACATTTATTATAAATGAAAGGAAATGCAAGATGTTATTAATAAAAATAATGTTTACCGCTGTCATAGCTATCCTTCTAAGCATGATAATTTCAAAAGTTAATGAAGAATACAAGCTATATTTTATACTAATTTTTGGAATTGTTGCTGTACTAATGATTTTTTCTGAGCTAAAAGGACATATTGCCAATATGTTCAACGTTTTTAAAAACTATAATATTAATATTGATAATTTTAGTTTACTTTTAAAAATAGTTGGTATTGCGTATATTTGTGATTTTGTATCATTGATATGCAAGGACTTAAATTATGAATCAGTAGGTAAAAAGATTGAAATGTCAGGTAAACTTATAATTCTAGTATATTCGTTTAATGTTATATTAAAATTTATTGATGAGGTGTATTTATTGGTAAATAGATAAACAGAAAGGATAAAGCTATTATGATAAAAAGATACATAATTTTTACAATTATATTTTTAGTGATCTTTTCAAATGTAAATTTGGTATATGCAACAGATGATATTATGCAAAAGGCCCTAGATTCTGTAGATAACAAAGAATTAGATGAGTATCTGAGAGAGACAAGTGATTATTTTAGCGATAATAATTTATCCATAAAGCAGCTGATAAATGATGCTTTGAAGGGAAAATTTAACTTCAATATATTAGATTTTTTATCATATCAGTTTAAAAATGAAAGAAATTTTTTTAAACAAACAGTGCTTAGCTCTATAAATATTTTATTAGTTTGCATCATATTGACAGTTGTAAAATATTTTTCTGAAGAGATAAGTAGTAACAATGTATCTGAAATAGTAATATTTATATCAATAATTATAGTATTTATAATGGCAACCAAAGACATAAGCTTTATTAAGATTAACTTGAAGAATGAGTTTGTTAAGTTTAAAGAAATATCTGAAAGTATTAATAGCTTGTTTCTTGCTTTTATGGTCAGTTTTGGAAAAATAGGACTATTGGAGTTTTTTCAAAGGTACTCTCAGTATGTGCTTAGCATGACAGCTGGATTTATGTATAATTTTGTAGAGACCATGACAATAATTTTAATAGTAATTATTTTGATAAATAATATTAGCAAATTAGTTAATGCAAGGCTTTTATATCAGTTCTTGAAAAATGCTACATTAATAATTTTATCCTTATATATAATTGTTGTTGTCATAAATTTTTCTGTACAAGGATATATATATTATAAAACAGATAATTTATTTATTAATGCTGTTAAAGCTGTATCTCCATCTTCAGTACCTATGTTTGGCAATGTAATAAACAACTTTTTTGGATTATTTGCTAAAAGTGTTTTATTTATTAAGGACATAGCTGGGTTTGTAATAATATTATTCATTTTCTCAGTATTTGGCGGCAGTATTATAAAAATGTTTATAATGTTTGTTTTATATAAAATTACAGCAGCCTGTGCAGAAACCTTCAATGAAAATATATCGTGTTTATTGAAGGAGCTTTCAGATGTTATGTATATATATCTAGTTTGCTTACTTACTCCAGTAATTATTTTAACCTCGTATTATTCAATAATGCTAAGCTATTTAAATAATATATTTGGATAATGATTAGGGAGGCTGTGATGAAATGAAAGATATAATTATTAATATACTAATATTTATACTGTTTATTAATCTTGTTATGATAATATTTCCTGAAGGAAAAACAGGTAAATATTGCAGAGTAGTAATAAAATTGTTTTTATTTATATATATTTTCAATAGTCTTGTATTAAAAGCTGCTATTTCTTTGGACGATTTTTTTGATTTCGATTTTAAAAATACTGAGAATAGTATCAGCAATGAGAATTATAAACGAGAAATCAAACTATCAGAATCTGAACAAAGCTTTTTAGCATTAATTAATAAAGAACTATTTGAAGGAGAGGAGGTAATAAAAGAATTAAGTTTAATTTTCGATGAAGATATAGTTTTGACAGTAGTAGTTTACATAAATAAAACTTTAAGCTTAGATGAAGAGGATAATTTGAAATCTAGTATTTCAAATATTTTTAAAGTTAATATTCAAAATATAAGGATTACATTTTGAAGAACAATTGACAATAATACATGAGATATTTCTAAAAATTTACTCATGTAATAAAGGGGGAATAACATGTTTAAAAAAGCGGAGAATTTTTTAAACAAATTAAAAACTAATAAAAAACTTCTCTACAGCTTTAGCTTCCTTATCCTGCTAATAGTGCTTGCACTTGTGCTAAAGATGGATTTTTTACCAAGTGCTACACCTGAAGAATCTAATAGCTCTAAAGCTGGAGATAATCTTAAAGCTGATTACAGCATTGATCAATATGTTTCTTCATTAGAACAAAAGCTAGATGCTATAATTTCTGAGATAGAAGGTATAAACAAGGTAAAAACAATGATATATACAAAAAAATCTGCTATATTAGAACCTATTTATAATGAAAATACAAGCACAGAATCTAATGTTGAAACCGGAAGTGATGGTATAAGAAGAGAACAAAATAGAGACAGCTTGCAAAAGCAGGTAGAATTAAAGGATAGTAAAAGTATTCTTGAAAAGTATTATGAATATCCTGATATATCTGGAGTTTTAATTGTTGTAGATTATTCAGGTGATCAAAATATATATAATATTTTAATTAATTCAGTAAAAGTTTTATTGGATATAGAGCTAAACAATATTGAAATAATTGTTAGTAATGCTCAAAAATAAGGGGGAAATAAAATGTCATTTAAAAAGGAAACATTTATATTTTTAACATCTTTAGCACTAATTTTAATAATAGGCTACATAAATTTAATTATGTCAAAAAATGAGAATATTGAGGGACAAATCTTTGATGAAGCTGCTTTAGAAAAGAGACAAGAAGAATTTACACAATTAACTAATGATGTAACTGATAAAAATGATCTAGGAGGTATTTTAGACAATATTGGAACAGAAAATAGCACCAACATCAATACTGGTATACTTAATGTTTCTAGTAATACAGATAATTTAGATGTAAGCTTTGAAAATTTTAAAATTAGTAAAGCAAAAAGTAATTTAGAAATTGTTGATCAAATTGAAAAAACTATCTCAAGCTCTGATATATCAGATGCTGTAAAAGCAAAGTTTGAAGATTTATTAGTCGCTAAAAATAAGCAAATTCAAATGGAAAGCAGTGTAGAAATAATGCTAAAATCTAAAGGCTATGATAATTTTGTATGTATAGTTAATACAAATAGTGTAAAAATTATAGCTAATATGGATATTGAAAAAGCAGATATGCTTAAAATACTTGATGTAGTAATGTCTGAAACTAAATTTGACGCTCAGCAAATAAAAATTGTAAAATTTAATAATAAAGAATTGTAAAATTTTAAGTTCTCTGTTATAATTATAATGTCTTGTAACACAAGATGCAAGTAAACTAATAACAATTGGTTTTACTATTTGTTATTAGTTTGTATGTTTTTATTCCATATTAGAGTATAATAATCATATAAGAGGAATAGTATTCACTCTTTAAAAAATGAAAGGAAGGTTTAATATGACAGAAAAGAATCAAGTTTTTGAAGACGGACAGGTAAAGATCTCTGATGAAGTTGTAACTATAATAGCTGGCATTGCAACTACAGGTGTTAAGGGAGTTCATAGCATGCACACTGGATTAGTTGAAGGCTTTTCTAATCTATTTACATCAAAAAATAATTATTCAAAGGGTGTTAAGGTTATTATTGAAGAGAATTTAGTAACATTGGATATTTTTATTAATGTTGTTTATGGATGCAAGATTAATGAAGTTGCAGCTGAAATTCAAAAAAATGTTAAAAAAGAAGTTGAAACAATGACTGATTTAACTGTTTCACTTGTAAATGTTCATGTTCAAAATATTGTAACTGAAAAATTAGAAAAAAAAGATGAAGAGAATTAGAGGTTAAATATAATTGAGAATGACAAGAAAGAATGCACCGAGCCCATGCATAAATATTATATGGTGTTTTGTGCAAAGAGGCATGGGCATATAGATGAATAGAAAAATCACAAGAGAAGAAGCAATAAAAATCATATATTCTATGGATATAAGAAATGACTATAATATAGAATTTGTTCAAGCTTATCTTGAACATTTTTCTGATGAAGATTCAGAAGATTTAAAATTTAGTATTGAAGCTATTGATGTTAACTATCTTAATAAAACAATACTTGATATTCTTGCTAACTTAGAAACTATTGACAAGAAAATTGAGGAAAATTCAAAGACATGGAAACTTAATAGAATTGCCAAGATTGACTTGTCGATACTTCGAGTTGCGTTAGCAGAAATACTATATAATGATCTTATTCCAAATGCTACATCAATTAATGAGGCTGTAAAAATTAGTAAAAAATATTCAGCTGATGAATCATATAAATTCATCAATGGTATTTTAGGCTCAGTTTGTAGAAGCTTGGAAGCATAAGATTGTCTATAAACATGATATCTATTTGATAAAGGGATATGTATTTATGAAATTAAAGCCAATTAAAGTATCCATGCTAAATCAATATATAAAAAACCTGTTAAAAAGCAATAGCATATTCTACAATCTTTATGTAGAAGGTGAAATTTCTAATATAAAGATTAGTAAAACAGGCTATACTTTTTTTACTCTAAAGGATGAAAGCTCTGCTATAAGCTGTGTTTGCTATTATCCGGATGATAAAGTTGCAGATGGAGATAAAGTTATAGTAAATGGAAAGCTAGAAGTTTATGAAGCTAGAGGTACTTATCAAATCGTTGTTAATAATATTGAAAAAACAGGACTTGGCAATATCTTTAAGGAGCTAGAGCTTTTAAAAGCTAAGCTAAAGGAAAGAGGCTTATTCGATAAGAATAAAGAAATTCCCTTGCTTCCATCTAAGATAGGTATTGTTACTTCAAAAAATGGAGCTGCTGTACAAGATATTATAAGAAGCTTTAATATGGTAAATGCAGGTCTTGATATATATATTTATGATTGTCTTGTTCAAGGAGATAATGCAAAGCATAGTATTATTGAAGGAATTAAGTATTTTAATAACGATACAATTGTTGATATTATTCTAATAGCAAGAGGTGGTGGTAGCTCAGAGGATTTAAAGGTGTTTAATGAGCTTGAAGTAGCAGAGTCTATTTTTATGTCTAAAATTCCAGTAGTTACTGGTATTGGTCATGATACTGATATAAGCCTATCAGATTATACTGCTGATGTTCATTGTCATACACCTACAGCCGCTGCTGAATACATAATAAGAGGATATAAGAACATAGGTCTTCAATTAGAATCATATTATAAGGATCTACTTGTTAAAACAAAAAATGAGCTTAAATATCTAGAAGCAAGTTTAAATACTTTTCAATATATTTTAAAAACTTATAATCCCAGTAATGTCATAGTAATGTTGAAAAATCAATGTGATATGCAAAAAACAAAACTGTCTAATCATGTTAATAATGAACTCATTAATAAATTAAGTAATTTAAATATTATGTATGAGAAATTATTAGGTCATGATTATAGAAAACAATTAAAAAATGGATATTCCTTGGTTTTTAATAAGGATAATAAGCTTATAAAAGATATTGACAATGTTAAAACAGGTGATAAAGTTAAAATAATGTTTAATAATTTTAGTATTGAAGCAGAAGTAAATAATATTTTGCAAGAGAAAGATGATATGAGAGGTGCATAATATGAATTTTGAAAGCTTTGAAGAAGCTATGGAAGTTTTAAAGACTACTGTTAATGAATTTGACAATGGTAAACACCTTAAATTAGATGATTTAATAGATAATTATGAAAAGGGTATACTTGCATATAATTACTGTGTTAAGAAATTAGAAGAAACACAAAACAGAATAAAAATAATAGATAATAAGGAATTATTAGTATAGAAGGATTAATAGAGAATGGAAAGATTAGATGTATTGTTGTTTAATTTAGGACTAGCTAAGAGCAGAGAAAAGGCAAAGCAGATGATACTTTCTAACACAGTTTATGTCAATGGCAAATTAGTTAATAAGCCAAGCTCAAGCTTCGATGAGCAGTGTGAAATTAAAATTGATTTACCAGAGCTAGAATTTGTAAGCCGAGCTGCATTTAAACTAAAAAAAGCAGTAGAAGAATTTAATATAAGCTTAAAAGATAAGGTTTGTGTTGATGTAGGTGCTTCTACAGGTGGATTTACTGATTATATGCTTAAAAGCGGATGCGCTTTCGTATATGCCATTGATTCTGGGCAAAATCAATTAGCTGATATATTGCTTAAGGATAAAAGAGTAATGTCATTAGAAAGGACAAACTTTAGATATTTTAATGTAGATTTATTGAAAGAAAAAATTGATTTTGTATCTGTTGATGTTTCTTTTATATCTCTAGAGCTTATCATATCAAAACTTGTAGACATTTGTAATGAAGACACAGATCTAATAGTACTTGTGAAACCACAATTTGAGGTTGGTAAAGGCAATGTAGGAAAAAATGGAATTGTTAAAGATAAAAAACTACATGTTTCTGTTCTTGAAAGGATATATAAGTGCTTTTATGATAATAAATTATATATAAATGACATAGTTTATTCACCAATTACTGGTGGTGATGGAAACATTGAATATCTTGTACATGCTAAGTATGGTAATCTTAATGAAAAACTTGACCGAAATCTAAAAGAGATAATTAAAAATTTAACAAATGAAGCATTTAAAGTCTTTAGATAAATATAAGTAAGACTTGATTAAATAACATTTTATAATGAAATAGAAAGGGAAAATATAAAAAATGAAAAAGTACACAAGACAATTAAAAATTTTAGAGATGATAACATCATCTGAAATAGAAACACAAGAGGAATTAGCTGATGGCTTAAAATCCATGAACATTGATGTAACACAAGCAACAATATCAAGAGATATTAAAGAACTAAGACTTATTAAAACTGTATCAAAGAGTGGTAAGCAAAAATATGCTACTATTGCACAAAGTCAAGAGGGCATTGCTGAAAGATTGAATAAAATGTTTGAAAATTCAGTTGTTTCAATTGATGAAGCTATGAACATTATAATTATTAAAACAATACCAGGAGCTGCTCAAATATGTGCTTCAGCAATTGATTATATGGGATTAGAGAATGTAGCAGGTACCTTAGCAGGAAATGATAGTGTATTTGTTGCAATAAAAAGCTTAGAAGCTGTTAGTGAAATAATGGAAGAATTCAGAAAAGTAATAAGATAGAAATTTGGGAGAATTTATATGTTATTGAATTTATGTATAAAAAATTTAGCAGTTTTCAAGGATGTATCAATAGACTTCACTAAAGGATTTAATATTATTACTGGAGAAACAGGAGCAGGAAAATCTATTTTGATTGATGCTTTGTTCTTGATTATTGGTTCGAGAGCAAGTAAAGAGCTTATAAGAAAAGACTGTAAGAGTGCATATATAAGCGCTGCGTTTGATATTTCTGAAAATAAAAAGGCAAATAAATTTTTAAATGATAATAACATATTTATTGAGGAGGATGACTTCCTTATAATTTCTAGAGAGCTTTTAGACACTGGTAAAAGTGTTAATAAAATTAATAATAATGTTGTCTCCATTAATATATTAAAAGAATTAGGAGTTTTTCTTTTAGATATATATGGTCAATTTGAACAGCAATATATCTATAAAAAAGAAAATCATATTATATTATTAGACAGCTTAATAAGTAGAGAGATTGCTTCAGTTATGTCTAAATATGAGTTTCTTTATAGTACTTATAGAGCTAAACTTTCAGAGACAGAAGATTTAATGGACAAGTTATATAATAAGGATAAGAAACTAGAGCAATATAGTTTTGAAATTAATGAGATTGAAGAAGCCTCTTTACAAGAAGATGAAGAAGATAATTTAATCAAAGAATTAAAAAAACTTTCAAATATGAAAGAAATACAAACTTCCTTATATGAAATTAGCAAAAAGCTTGTAAAAAGTGACAATTCTGCAATAAACAATATCAACAGCTCATATAGCTTATTAAATAAAATCAAAAATTTTGATGATAATATAATTAAGTACATTGAAAAATTAGATTATATAATTGATGAGTTACAAGATTTGGGATTTGATATAGTAGATTATTCAGAAAGCTTAGAGCTTGATAGTAATAGGCTTGAAGAAATAGAAGATAGGATTTCACTAATTAATAGCTTGAAGAGAAAATATGGTTATAGTGTTAGTAAAATAAATGAATATAAAGAAAGTGTTAAAAATGAGTATAATTTATTACTTGAAGCTGAAACTAAGTTATTAACATTAAATAAAGAGCTGCAATCTATAAAATTAGAATTGTCAAGAACTGCTTCAATTATGACTAGTTTAAGAAAAAAAGCTGCAGATTTTCTAGAAGAAAACATGACAGTAGAGCTTGAAGACTTAAATATGAAGAATAGTCAGTTTATAGTTAACTTTAAAACTAAAAGCGACTTTTCACCAAATGGTTTAGATGATATTGAGTTTTTAATGTCGACTAATATTGGAGCTGATTTAAGTCCAATACATAAATTGGTTTCAGGAGGTGAAGCATCAAGAATTATGCTTGCTATTAAAAAGTTAAGCTGTGATAATGATTTTATAACAAGCTTAGTTTTTGATGAAATTGATACTGGAATTAGTGGAAAAACTGCACAAATGGCTGGTAATAAGATGAAAATTATTTCAAAAAATAGCCAAGTTATTTGTGTAACACACTCACCACAAATAGCTTCTTTATCTGATAATCATTTTATGATAGAGAAGAATAGTTTGTTGGATGAAACTATTAGTTTAGTAAAAAAATTAAATAAGGATGATAAAATTAATGAAGTTGCTAGACTTTTAAGTGGATTGAATATTACACAAAAATCTTTAAATAATGCAAAAGAGTTAATTGAGTCAAATAATAACAATTAAATATTTTTTATTTAAATATTAATTACTTTTATCTAAAAAAACTCATAAATCAATGTTTTCAAAGTTTTTTGACAATAGAATAATATAAATTATTATGGTTAAATTAAAATTAAAATTTTAAGGAGTGTGTTATGAAACATTACAAAGGAAAAATTTTAATTTTAATAACAATAATTTGTATTATAGTTGGAATAGTATACTTTTTTGATAATAATTTAATAATTTCTTATAAATATTACAACCCTTATATCAATGATGAACAAGTTAGTTTTACAAAACGTTATGTTATACCTGGTGGTCAAACAATTGGAGTTGAGCTTAAAACAAAGGGTATATTAGTAGTTGGTCTAGCTGATGTTGTTACTAACAATAGGATATCTATTTCTCCAGCAAAGGATGCTGGTATGCATATAGGTGATAAAATTATAGCTGTTGATAATAATCCAGTATCTAAAACTTCTGATTTTATTTCATATGTAAAATCAAATGGAATTAAGCAATATAATATAAAAGTTGAAAGAAATGGGAGCAGAATCCAAATTTTAATAACTCCAGTGAAAAGATATGATGCTAATGATATTATCTTTGGTTTTTGGGCAAGAGATAATATTGCTGGTATTGGAACAATAACCTATATTGATCCAGAAACAAGACGTTACTCTGCTGTAGGTCATGGAATAACAGACTCAGATACAAAGGAGCTTATTGATATTGATTATGGTTTGATTTCAAAAGCAAATATTACTAATATTAAGTCTGGTAAAAAGGGTGAGCCTGGTGAAATTATTGGATATATATTGAAGGATGAGAGTAGACTAGGAGTTGTTAGGAAAAATACTCCGTTTGGGGTTGTAGGAGAAATTGATGAAAAGAGTATGACATATTTCTCAAATAATTTGATAGAGATAGCTAGCAAGGATGAGGTAGAAGTAGGCCCAGCGAAGATATTAGCTTGTTTAGAGCAAAATATTAAAGAATATGATATAGAAATTGTAAAAATTTATCAACAGAGTAAGGCTACTGATAAAAGCTTTATTATTAAAATTGTTGATAAGGAATTATTGACATTGACAAATGGTATAATTCAAGGTATGAGTGGTTGTCCTATAATCCAAAATGGAAAACTAATAGGAGCTGTAACTCATGTATTTATGAACGATCCTTCCAAAGGTTATGGTATTTATGCTCAGTGGCTTTTCGACGAAAACACTAGCAAAAAATCAGATTTATAGCAATATAATTTAAAGGGAATTAGCTTTTTTTAGCGTATATTATATTAAGACAAAATGCGATAGCTGTTTATGTTATTGCTTGTAATAATACTAATTGCATAACAAATTAGGGGGGATTTTTGTAATGGAAGATTTAGTAAAGGTTGTCATATCTGATGATAACAAAGAGTTTAGAGGAGTATTGAAGGATTTTTTAGCAACAAAAAATTTATTTGATGTAGTAGCTACAGCTGAAGATGGTATTAAAGCAGTTCAAGCTGTAGAAAAATATGAACCAGATATTTTAATACTAGACATTATAATGCCACATTTAGATGGTTTAGGTGTTCTTGAAAGACTTCATAAGGCTCAATTGAAGAAGTTTCCAAAGGTTATTATTTTATCAGCTGTTGGTCATGATAAAATTACTCAAAGAGCGATAAGTATGGGTGTTGATTATTATATAGTTAAACCTTTTAACTTTGAATCATTTTCTGATAGATTGATACAGGTTTCTGGATTTGAAACACCTAAAATGCTTTCAAGAAACAAAGAAATAATTTATGATGATGTAGTTGAAAAGAAGTATAATTTAGAAACAAAGATAACTGAAATATTAAGAGAAGTAGGAGTTCCTGCTCATATAAAAGGCTATCAATATTTAAGAACATCTATTATTGAAGTGGTAAATAATATAGAGCTCTTAGGAGCTATAACAAAAGAGTTATATCCAGGTATTGCAGTAAAGTACTCAACAACTCCAAGTAGAGTAGAAAGAGCTATTAGACACGCTATTGAAGTTGCTTGCAACAGAGGCAGGATTGAGACTATAAACAGTATTTTTGGATATACTATACATACCAATAAAGGTAAACCAACAAATAGTGAATTTATTGCTATGATAGCTGATAAACTAAGGCTTGAACAAAGAGTTTCATAGCATTATGTGAGTTGGTTTCTGAGGAGGACAAAATTGAACGAGGAAATAACTGTTAGTAGTGAGAAAATATATGATGGTAAGATTATTAATTTGAGGATTGATACTGTAGAGTTGCCAAATAAAAAATACACTAAAAGAGAGATTGTAGAGCATAGAGGAGCAGCAGCAATTATTGCACTAGATGAGGAAAATAATATTATTTTAGTTAAGCAATATAGAAAAGCTGTAGAGGATTTTTTATATGAGGTACCTGCTGGTAAGCTAGAGCTTAATGAGGAGCCATTAGCTTGTGCAAGTAGAGAATTAGTTGAGGAAACTGGATACTGTGCAAGTAAAATTGAAAAATTAACAGAATTCTATACATGTCCTGGATTTTGCAATGAGAAAATACACCTTTACAAGGCAACTGATCTAACAAAAATGGAAACAAATTTAGATGATGATGAATTTATTGAAATAATTAAAGTTAGCATTGATGAAGCAAAAGAAATGATTAAGCAAAATAAAATACTTGATGCTAAAACACAACTAGCAATATATAACTTATAATTATAATAGATAGACTAATATATTAAGTTTTAAACAATTTAAACAATTTAAACAATTATAGTAATTAATCCTTCTGTACAAGCATAGATAGTTAATAATACTAATATATATTATTAATGTGTTTGCTGTAGAGGAGGATTTTTTTGTGAATAGAAATTTGCTAAGTTTAATTATTATATTTATTTTTTCCTTGATTATATCAGCTTTAATTTTTAATATTATAGTGAGTAATAATTTTTTTACAATAATTAATTATGATAAACTTAAAGAATACAGCTTTTTTAAATTGTTTTTAGACAATTTAAAAAAGAATATACTTTATTTTATATTAGTAATTATTCTCTCATTGTTCGGGCTAAGCTTAATGATTTATTCAAGTTTTTCTATAATATCAGTTATATATGGGATAACAACGATTTATTCAGTTAAAGTTGTAGCTTCTGATTTGTTATATCTAGTACTAAATATAACAGATTATTTAATATACTTCCCAATATTAGTTTATTTTACATATAAGTCTATTTTATTATCAAAAAATATTAAAAAAATAAAGACTAATTTGAGAAAAGTTGATATAATAGTAAAAAAGCATTTAAATTTTTCAATACTATCAATATCATTGATAATAGTATATAGCTTTTTACATAGTTTGTGGATATATATGATTATATCTTTAAAGAATTAGCTATTAATTATATAATTGTAGAAGCTGTACAAGCCTCTATTATAGAAAGGGATGTAATAAAAATTGCAAAATACACTAGATAATTATAGAAATAAACTAAGCTCAAAAAAACTAAGCGAAAACACAATAAACTCATATATCAGCGATGTAAAAGCTTTCATATCATACATAGAAACAGAATATACTGCGTCTTACACTGATGTAAAAAAAACACAAGTATTGACTTATCTTGTTGAGTTGCAGAAGAAGAGAAAAAGTTCTTCAACAATAGCAAGAAATATTTCATCGCTTAAAAATTTTTATGATTATTTGAGAGAAGAAAGAGTAGTTGGAGATAATCCTATTCAAAGTATACATAGTCCAAAGCAAATAAAAAAGATTCCTTCAATTTTAAGTGAAGAAGAAATAAACAGACTAATGAATTTGCCAGATAAAGGCACATTTAAAGGAAGTAGAGATAGTGCTTTGCTTGAGTTATTATATTCCTCTGGTATAAAAGTTACAGAATTGATCAATATTAAGCTAGATGATATAGTTTTAAATGCATCAATAATATTGATTGGAAAGAATAATAATGATAAGCTAATAAAACAAAGTACTAGAGCAGTTCCAATAGGGAAAATGGCTTTAAATGCAATTAATGATTATATAAATAATTTTAGGGTAAATAAAAGTAAAGACGGCTTTGATTTTTTATTTATTAATAATAGCGGAGAAGCATTGACTAGACAAGGAGTCTGGAAGATAATTAAATATTATGAAAGTAAATTAGAATTAAATCATGAGCTTTCTCCACAGGTTTTGAGAAATTCATTTGCAGTACACTTGCTTAGTAATGGTGCAGATATTGCATCTGTTCAAGAATTAATGGGACATAAAAATATTACAGCAATGCAAAATTATCTTCAAGCTACACAACAAAAATCTCTCGAAACTTTTAAAAATTTACATCCAAGGGCGTAAAAGAGTGAACTACGTTCACTCTAGGGAAGAATTGTTTCAATTCTTCGTTAAAATATTAAACAAGTTTCGCTCTATAAAGTTTAAAATAACCAGGAGGATAAAATGATAAATAGAGTAATATTAATAGTTTTAGATAGTGTTGGTATAGGTGAATTACCTGATGCACATTTATTTAATGATGAAGGTAGTAATACAGTAGGAAATATTTATAAAAATATAGAGGGTTTTAATTTACCTAATTTAGAGAAATTAGGCTTATTAAATATTGAGGGACTTAAGGGTTTAAATTTAAGTAATAATGGATTTGAAAAACCTTCAGCTTCTTATGGAAGAGCTGCAGAAAAATCAATTGGAAAGGATACTACAACAGGGCATTGGGAAATGAGTGGAATAATATTACCACAAGCATTCCCAACATATCCAAATGGATTTCCTCAAGAAGTTATAGAAGAATTTGAGAAAAGAACAGGAAGAAAAGTTATTGGAAATTGCGTTGCATCAGGAACTGAAATCATACAAAGACTTGGAGATGAGCATGTAAAGACTGGAGCATTTATTGTTTATACTTCAGCAGATAGTGTATATCAAATAGCTGCACATGAAGAGGTAGTACCTCTAGATGAGCTTTATAAAGCTTGCCAAATAGCTAGAGATATGCTTCAAGGAGAACATGGAGTAGGCCGTGTAATAGCAAGACCTTTTATTGGAACATCGGGAAATTATAAAAGAACTGAAAACAGGAGAGATTTTTCGTTGCTACCAATAAAAGCTTCAATGCTAGATTATTTGTTGGAAAATGGCTTTATGACCTATGCAATAGGTAAAATAGAAGACATATTTGCAAACAAGGGAATAGGTAAAGCCATACACACAAAAAATAATCAAGATGGAATAGAAGCAACAATAGATGCTATAAAGGAAGCTAGTTCTGGTATTATATTTACAAACTTAGTTGATTTTGATATGTTATATGGACATAGAAATGATGTTGTTGGATATGGAAATGCACTAAAGCATTTTGATAACTATTTAGAAGAAATCAAGAGCTTGCTAAAGGATGATGATGTATTAATAATCACAGCAGATCATGGCTGTGACCCTACAACTCCAAGTACAGATCATTCAAGGGAGTATATCCCTGTTTTGTTCTATGGAAAAAGGATAAAAGAAAATAATGATTTAGGAACACTTGAGAGTTTTGCTTGCATAGGAAAGACAATACTTGATATATTTAATATTGATAACAATTTAGATGGGTATAGTATAAAGAGTAAAATTCTTATATAACAATTAATTGGAGGTATTGTGTGATGCGAATGTACGATATAATAAATAATAAGAAGAACAAAAAAGTATTAACTAAAGAAGAAATACAATTTTTTGTCGATGGCTATGTAAAGAATGAAATACCTGATTATCAAGTGTCTGCTTTATTAATGGCTATTTGCCTTAATGATATAAATTTAGATGAGATATTTTATCTTACTGAAGCGATGATTAATTCTGGTGATATAATTGATTTGAGTAATATAGATGGTATTACAATAGATAAGCACAGTACAGGAGGAGTAGGTGATAAAACTTCACTATCACTTCTCCCAATGCTAGCTGCTTGTGGATTGAAGGGTTCTAAAATGTCAGGTCGAGGTTTAGGACATACAGGTGGAACTCTAGATAAGCTTGAAGCTATTACAGGCTTTAATATCAATATTTCTGATAAGGAAGCAAATGATATTATTAATGATAATAACTTTATAATATGCGGTCAGACATTGAATCTTGTTCCTGCTGATAAGAAACTGTATGCGCTTAGAGATGTGACAGCAACTGTAGATAATATAGGTTTAATTGCTTCTAGTATTATGTCTAAAAAAATCGCATCAGGTGCTAAAAATATTGTTCTAGATGTTAAGGTTGGAAGCGGAGCATTTATGAAGGATTTAGAAAGTGCTATAAAATTATCTGAAACAATGGTAAGTATTGGTGAGAGATTTGGTAAGAATATTAGAGCAGTTATAACTAACATGGATGAGCCTCTTGGAAAAGCTGTAGGTAATTCGATTGAAGTAATAGAAGCAATAGAAACCTTAAGAGGAAATGGACCAAGAGATTTTGAGGATTTATGTATATTCCTATGTGCTAATCTTCTTGAAATGACAGGAATTGCTAGCTCACTTCAAAATGGAGAGCAAATTGCAAAAGAGATTATTGATTCAAAAAAAGCTTTGAATAGGTTTGAAAGATTTGTTGAGCTACAAAATGGAGATAGTAGATTAGTAAATGATTATAACTTGTTTAAACAGGCTAAATACAAGGCTGAGGTTTTATCCCCAGGTACAGGCTATGTACATGCAATAAATGCTGAAATGATTGGAAAAGCAGCACTTGTTGCAGGAGCAGGAAGAGAGAAAAAAGAAGATAATATAGATTATTCAGCAGGTATTATGATTAATAAAAAGGTTAATGATAAGATAAATAACTCTGATGTTATTGCAACAATCTATACAGATAGGCAAGACAAAATTGAAGATATAAAATCTCAGATTATTAGTGCTTATAATATAAGTGAAGAAAAAAATAATGATGCTAAGCTAATATATGGAATTGTAACAAAAAACGGATTTCTTCCTTATAAAAACTAATCATATAAATCATTGAATATTAAAATAAAATATGGATATTATACTTAAAAAGGAGGTCTTTTATGAGAAAAATATCCATATTTTTAATATTTATTTTACTATTTAGTTTTATTAGTCAAAATGTACTTATGGTTAACTCTATGAGTACAGTTTATGGTGATGTTAAGACTGATAATTTGGTCTTAAATTCAAAATCAGCAATTTTGATTAGCGCGGATAGTGGTGATGTTTTATATGAAAAAAACAGCAATGAAAAACTTTCTCCAGCAAGTATAACAAAAATTATGCTACTAATTTTACTTAGTGAAAAGTTGAATTCAGGTGAAATAAAACTAACAGATGAAACTACTATAACCAAGTATGCTGCAAGCATGGGTGGAAGTCAAGTTTTCTTAGAAGAAAATGAAACTCAAACAGTTGATAATCTTTTAAAAGCTATTTGCATGCGTTCAGCTAATGATGCTTCTGTTGCTATGGCTGAATTGTTATTTGGCTCTGAAGAAGCTTGTGTCGCTCAGATGAATGAGAAAGCTATAGAGCTAAGCATGGAAAATACACATTTTGTAAATGTTACTGGATTACCTGCTGAAAATCATGTTTCTACTGCTAATGACATTGCGCTTATGTCAAGAGAATTATTAAAATATGATTATTGCACCAAGTATATGCTTACTTGGATGGATAGTATAATGGTTGGTAAAAAGAAAGATATAGAGCAGGTCTTGGTAAATACTAATCGCTTAATTAATAATTATGATGGTTTGTTAGGACTTAAAACTGGTTATACAACAGATGCATTGTATTGTTTATCTGCTGCTGCAAGAAGAAAGGGTACTACCTTTATAGCAGTAGTACTTGGTTGCCCAGAAACTAAAGTTAGATTTGCAGAGGCGGCAAAGCTTTTAAATCATGGTTTTGCTAATTATAAAAATCTACTCTTTTACGCAAAGGATGCTCCTATTACTAAAGTTACAGTAGAATGTGCAAAAGAAGATGAAATAAATATTGTAAGCAGAGAAAATATTAGTTTATTGACAACAAGTAATTGCAAAATTGAGGATTATAGTTTACAATATAATGTGAATAAAAATTTAAAAGCACCTTTAGATTATAATAATCCAATAGGAATATTAACTATTTCAAAGGATGGCTCAGTACTAAAAGAGGTAGAATTATTTCCAGAGAAAAAGATTGATAAACAGCCGTTTATAGCATATTACTTTAAAATGCTAAAACAAATTTTAAAGTAAAACTTATTAATTAATTGTATCAAATTATTTATTAGAATAATAAATTATAAAATGAAAGGTAATTGATATTGCATATGGAGTATTCAGTTAATTTAACAACATTTCAAGGTCCATTTGATTTGTTGTATTATTTGATAGAGCAAAGAGAAGTTGATATATATGATATACCGATTTCTGAAATTACGCAGCAGTATTTAGAGTATCTTGACGAGATGAAAAATCTAAACATGAATATAACTAGTGAGTTTATATTAATGGCTGCTACACTAATTGAGATTAAATCACAAATGCTTTTACCATCAAAGGAGAAGGATGCTGAGGATCCAAGACTTCAATTGGTAAATCAATTAATTGAATACAAAATATGCAAGGTAGCATCTGAAAAGCTTAAAGAATTTGAACAAAACAATAGCTTTTTTTACTCAAAGCCAAAGGAAGAAATAGATTTTCCAGATGATAATGAGTTTGAACAATTGTTTATAAATACTGTAAATGCTTATGATTTATATAATATGTTTTCTAAGCTTCTTAAGGAAAAAAATATAAAAATAACACAAGAGCCATTAATTACACAAAATAAAATCTATCGTGAAAGTTATAGTGTTAAAACATGTGTTGATGATATATTGATAAAGCTTAAAAAGGATAAATCTGTTTCTGTATTTGCTTTATTTGAAGAAAATATTAGTAATACTAATAAAAAAGAGTATATTGTATCAATATTTTTAGCTGTTTTAGAGTTATCAAAGGATAAAGATATTAAAATAGTTCAGGATAAAAATTTTAGTGACATAATAATTTTATATGGTCAAGGGGATAAAGATGAATAACGAAAAATTTAAAAGTATAATAGAAAGCTTGCTTTTTGCATGGGGAGAGCCTCTAAGCCTTAATGAAATATCAGATATTTTGAATATAAAAAAAACAGAAGCTATTCAGTTTATAACTGAGATGGCAGAAGAATTTAAAGCAGATGAAAAAAGAGGTATATTTATACAGCAGTTTGGTGATACTTATCAGCTAACTACAAAAAAAGAGAATTTTGATTATATTCAAAAGCTTATGCAAGAAGTGACAGTTAATCGATCACTTTCAAATGCTTCACTAGAGACCTTGTCTATAATAGCTTATAAACAGCCTGTCACAAGAGTTGAAATAGATATTATTAGAGGAGTTAAAAGCTCACATATAGTAAAAAGTCTATTAGAGAAAAATCTGATTAAGGAAGTCGGCAAACTAGATAAACCTGGGAAGCCAACACTTTATGCAACAACTTCTGAGTTTTTAAAACATTTTGGCTTAAAAACAATAGACGAGTTGCCAAAAATTCAAATTGAAGAAGAAGAGGATAAGAAAGCAGTATAGCTAAGACAAGCTATACTGCTTTTTAAATTATTAAAATGAGTGTATTATTTTCAATAATTTTAGCAATACTATTATTTATAAGTGTATTGTATTTAACTATTAAGGTGCAAATAAAAATTAATTTAACAATTGTTGAAGCAGCAGTATTCATAAAACTCAAAATTATAAACTTTCATAAAAATTTTGTGTTTAGATTAGATTATTTTGAATTAATTAGAAAATATTTATTAGAAAAAAGAAATAAGAAGAAAGAAAAAACTAAAATAGAAGTATTAAAAACAATTTTTAAAGCTTTTTTTATAAAAAATATTGATATTACTTCAGAATTATTTGAGGATAGGCTTTCGATTGCTGTAAAATTTAATATAGTAAATATAATAACTAAAAGAGCAATATTATAAGAGTACAATTTAAAAATACAAATAAAAAAGAGGTATTTGTGATGAGTAAAGACATAGAAAACATTATTAAAACTACACTAGAGAATATAAATAATATGACAGAAAATGAAAAATTGATTAGTAGTAAAATAAGTTATGAAAATACAAATTTTCTTGCTATTTCAAAGCTAAATATGAACTTTGTTATTGGTGGTAGTGATATTGATAAAAAGTTCAGAAACATTGACTTAAAGCCATTTGCTGGAGCTGCGTATGTTAATTTATCATTAAATCCACAGTTTTTAATTTATGAAAATCAAAATCAAATTCAATCAGTAAACTTGAATAGTGCACAAAACTTTGGAACTGATTGGTCAACAATACTTTTAAATGCGATTTCATACATAAAGGATTTAAAGGAGAAAAAAGCAAAGAATGAAAAATTTGAAAAATTTTGATAGATATAAAGATATAAAATTAAAGTCAGTATTTATTTGTAAATTTAAATATGTTAAAATAGCTATTGCAATAGTTTTGTTATGTATAATCTCATTTCAGAATGTCTATGCTGTTGACTTTCCAAAATTATATGCTGATAGCTATATTGTCATTGATAAAGCCTCTGGTAGAATATTGGCATCTAAAAATGCTGATAAAAAAAGTTATATGGCAAGCACCACTAAAATTATGACTGCTATCACAGCTATTGAAAGTTATAAAAGCTTATATAAAAATCTAAGTATACCTAAAGAACTCACAGGTATAGAGGGCTCAAGTATTTATCTTGTTCCAAATCAGAATGCATCAATGATTGATTTATTATACGGTCTTATGCTTCGATCGGGAAATGATGCTGCATTAGCCACAGCGTATTTTGCTGGAGGTAAAAATGTATCTAATTTTGTTAAAACAATGAATAATAAAGCAAAAGCAATAGGAGCATTAAATACAAATTTTATAAATCCTCATGGCTTACACAATAAAGATCACTATACAACAGCCTATGATTTAGCTCTTATTACAAAATATGCTCTGCAGAATAAGTTGTTTAAAGAAATTGCAGCCGCAAAAAAGTACTATAACTCAGAAAACAACTTTTATTTTATAAATAAAAACAAAGTAGTATATCAATATAAATACGGTACTGGTGTGAAAATTGGATATACAAAAACAGCAGGTAGATGCTTAGTAGCTTCTGCTGAAAAAGATGATATGGAAATTATTGTTGTTGTTTTAAATGATGGAAATTGGTTTAACGATAGCTATAAAGCCTTTGATTATGCATTTAACAACTATAAAAATTATGATTTAGTAATAGAAAATCAAGAGATGCTAAAGGATGAAGATAACAATCCTATATATGCAGAATCAGGATTTAGCTATGTGCTCACAGATGAAGAAAAAAGCAATATAAAGATAGAATTAGTAAAAAGCTCAGAGCATATAGTAAGTGGTCTAAACAAAAAGATATATGGTTTTTATAAGGTAGTTTTAAATAATGATGTAATATACAATGGTAAGTTGATATATCAATAATGTTAACTGCATGATATATAAAAGTAAAATTAATCATTAAAGTATAAAAAATAATTTAACAATCTAACTCATATGAAACGCTTTATAATCATTGAGTCTTAGATTGTTATTTTTTTATGCAATTTTCAACCAAAAGCATACTGAATGAAAAATAATTAAAAAAATTATTAAATTCATGTAGGGAAAATATCATTTCAAACGTTATATAAGTGATAATAAAAAAATAATACTATATTACTTAAAAATATTTTGTCCCCATTTTTAACTTTTCAAGGTTATATATATAACTAGCTAAAATCTTATCGGATAATACATAATTTATTAATAAAAATACAAAACAAGTAAGAACTAAAAAATGAGAGATTATCTAAAAATGCTATAGAGAGGGGTGATTCCATTGATAAAGTAATATACATAAAATTAATATGCGAAAATTGTAAAAAGATGTCGTTTTAAAGGTATTGATATTTATATTTTTGAAGAGTATAATAATAAAAAGTATTTAGGGGGTGATACTATCGGTTGTATATAAGCTAATTCGTATTGAAAAAGACTGAAAAATCAATAGAATAATTTACATGGTACTAATATAAAAATTATTTACTTATAGTTGAGAAAAAACATTATACAAACCTTTAAAATTATTCGTATATGATAATAGTCTAAAATTACACAACAAATTATAACATAATAACATTTACAATTGTCAATATAAAATATTAACCAAAATTAAATTAAAAATTAGGAGGAAATTTTATGAAAAGATTTATATGTATTACTTTATGTTTTGTTATTGTTTTAAACTCAATGTTTAGCTTAAATGCTAATGCTATTGATATAAGCCCTCAAGCAGTTGTTATAAATGAAAAGACTGGTAATAATAATTCACTTTATTATGCTCAGCTTATTCATGAGGATTACACAGTACTCGGAACTATTTCTGAATTAACAGATGTAGATTTTTACAAAATTGTAATTCTGAAACTGGCAAAGCTAATTTCTGGTTAGGAAACATACCTTCTGGTAATGACTATGACCTTTATGTGTTTAATAGTAGTGGAACTGAAAAATATAGATCTGACACAAGTAATCCAAATAACCAAGAATTAATATCAAATAAACCTGTTACAAAAGGTGAAACTTTATATCTTAAAGTAATCTCTAAAAACGGTTTTAATACTTCACTAAAATATAAGTTAAGAGTGAAAGTTAGTTTAAATAGCTATACTCATTATTGTCAAAAATCGGACTATAATAATTTTGATATTACAAACTTAAAATATAATGAATTGATAAAAGGCAAAATAGTAGAGGTTAGTACAACCTTTAAAAAAGAAATGAATAGTTATGGTTGTGCAGTTTCTAGCTATGCTATGATACTTAGAAACTTAAACAAATATACAACAGTTTCATATAAAGATATACGTGATGGTATAAATGGTTCAAGAACAAAACGTATAACAGATCCTGTATCTGTAAGTTACGCAAATATTGGATTTATAGAAGCCAAAGATGATCCGAAAAACCCTAGTATGTATTTAATTGATACAACAGGATTAATTGATAGAAATAATACTTCTCAATCTCCTGTTTATACATATCCTGCATCTATTGGTAGCGGTTTTGGAGTAACCTTTGAAAGAACAACCTTTAATTCATACACTACTGAATCAGATAAAAAAGGTAATATAGCTAAATTATTAGTTGATCATCCCGAAGGAATTTGTGCATATTTCATAGATGGTACATATGGTCCTCATATGATAGTTATAAGAAGTACAACTTACGAAGCACCAGAAAAATTTGCTTTGGCACAATCTTATCCAGTAACTCAATTTATGTATGATGATGTATCATGTAAATCATTTGAGCAAATAGCAATAGAAAAAGATACGATTAGTTTACAATCATTTACTGACGGTGATAAATTTATTATTTATGACCCACAAAACTTTAATGATAGTGGTGTTAAGTTGTCAGATTCATGGACTGCTAATAGAGGAGGATATTCTTGGGAAAAATTATTATATATAACTCATATAAAAAAAATAATAAAATAATTATAATAAGCCTTGTAAGCATAATTTTGTTATCATTATTTGGCTGCCAGATTAAAGGCAACAATAAAGTACCTTCAAATAAAGAAGTAAAAACTTCATTCGAAAAAGCAGATACTATAGTTAAAATGCTTTGGGGTACTGGTCTAAAAGTTGATGAAAATGATAAGTATACAGATAAGGAAAATAATGTATACTATGCTGTTAAGTACGAGAATATTAACTCAATAAATAGTTTAAAAAGTTATTTATTAAGTATATTTTCTCCTCAGATAGTAGAGGAGCTAATGAGTATTGGCTTTTATACACCTCGCTTTATAGAAACCAACAACAAACTATATCAAGCCTCATATGATTGTTCTATAAAAGTGTTAGATCATAGCATAGTTGAAAAAGACACAGTTATTGAAAAAAAATCTGATGTAAAATTTGTTTGTATAACAGATAAAATTTTGTATGAGGATAGTAAAACTGAGAGAGACGGTAATGTGTATAAATTTAATTATGTATATGAGAAAATTGACGACAAGTGGTTATTCACTGAATTCCCAATTATAAGACCATTTACAGAGCAAGAATGGGATTATTCGAAGTTTAACAACGAGTATCATATAATAAGAGAAATAAAAGACCTTGCTACTATACAGAAAAAATGGGAAGAAGCAAGAGATCTTATGTATTCGTTTAACCATGATCCTTTTGAAACAGGAATATTTAGTTATCCGATAGCAATAGGAGATACATTTTTATATAGTAGAGTATATAATAATCAATTTAAAACTGTGACTGATGTGGATAATTACCTGAGTACATTATTTTCTAAAGAAATTGTTAAAGGATTTATTTCAGGAGATTTTAAAAGCATTGATGGTTTGCTGTATCGTTATTATCCTGAAGGTGGAAAAGGAGGTTGGGCTGTAGATACAAAGGATACACATATTGAAAAAATAAATGGCAATAAATATGTGTATACTTGGATATTTTATGATCCATTCGAAGAAAGCACTGAGGATAAGAAAAAATTATATTATGTAAAGTATACTTATGAGAATATAAATGGTCGATGGGTATTTACTGAGTTTCCAAGTTATAGTTATGATAAATTAGAATTTAAGCAATAAATTACAAAAAAGAACACAAAAGTTATATGGTATAATTTAGAGGGATATAAAAAGATATATTAATAGAACAGTTAACAGAGTTATTTAATAAAGCTGAGTTTATAAAATGTACTGATAAAATACAACGACCATATTTAACTATTCAATTTTATGAAAAAGAAGTTGTAAGGTCATACCATATTGATAAGAATAATACTATTCAATTAGGTGATGATAGCTATGATAAAGCAAAGAATATAAACTTTGATATATTATACTAGATATATAGTGACTATCAAACAAAGTCTAAGGTTAAATAGTTATGTAGATTAATATTAAAATGACCTTTCAAAAAGCAGAAGGTCATTTTAATTGTTACCAACATCTTGTACATATAGTACAAAACTATTTGAATTTATCTCCAGTTTTGTAATCATCTCTTGCCCAATTAGGTGCATTTATTGGACCAGCCTTAACATTACCTGTTTTTGCAGGGCCCTGAATTTCTGGAACTGGCTCCTGATCATTCTTTTGACGATGCATTGTATGACGATTTTCTGTTCTATGATTTTTTTTATCATATGGACTTGGTCTTCTCATCCCTGCTTTTGCCATTCTTGTACCTCCTATAATCATTTATTTGTTAAACAATTTAAAAATTTATTAAATTGCTCTATAATAGTTTTTGTTTTTTAATTAAATTGATACGAGAGATATTTTTACATAATAAGTAGATTTATGTTTAAACTAAAAAGCGTAGATTTTTATATAAAGCAGGTGAAATTAATTTGTAATTTATAAGAAATTATAGTATAATCTAAGAAAATTTATTATATAAAGAAGTTAAAAATAATTTTAATAAAGAAATTGAGGAATGAAAATATGTCTGAAGAAAGATTGCAAAAATATATAGCAAATTGTGGGATTAGTTCTAGGCGTAAAGCTGAAGAGCTTATTTTGCAAGGCAAAGTAAAGGTTAATGGTGAGCTTGTAACTGAGCTTGGATTTAAGGTAGATACAGATAAAGATGTAGTTTTTGTTGATGATAAACTTATTAAGACTGTTGAAGATAAAATTTATATAAAGTTATATAAACCAACTGGTTATGTAACAACTGTAAAGGATCAGTTTGATAGAAAATGTGTTATTGATTTAGTTAATATACCTGAGCGTGTTTATCCTGTTGGTAGACTTGATTATGATACAAGTGGACTAATACTCTTGACAAATGACGGTGAACTTTCAAATAGATTAATGCATCCAAGATATAAGGTGTATAAAACATATGTTGCTAGGGTTAAAGGAAGACTGAATGCTACAGATTTAGGCTGGCTGAGACATGGTATAAAAATTGAGGATTATACAACTGCTCCTGCTTTAGCTGAAATTGTGGAAACTGATGGAATTAAAACAACTGTTAAAATAAGCATATATGAAGGTAAAAATAGACAAGTTAGAAAGATGCTTGAGGCTGTTGGTAAAATGACAGCAAATCTTAAAAGAGTTTCATTTGGCAATATAGAACTTGGAGATCTTAAGCCGGGAGAATGGAAATATTTAAGTAAAAGTGAAATAGAGTACTTAAAGTCTTTATAATTTTATACTCTATCAATATATATATACTAATATATTTTTATTTAATAATGATTGATTATACTTAATAAAATAAATATTAACAGAGGATAACAATGAGAGATATAAAATACGGTCAAATTACAGACTTTGTTCATTTTCTAGTTGAAAACAGCTATAAAGATAAAAAGGATATAATATTTGTAGATGCTACAGCTGGCAACGGTTTAGATACTTTATTTTTATGTAATTTATTGAAAGATAATGGATTTGTTTATGCTTTTGATGTTCAACAGGATGCAGTAGATAGAACTCGTATATTGCTTAATAACAACCTTTATTCAAATTATAAGCTTATAATTGATTCACATGAAAATGTTCTTGAGTATGTTAAGGAAAATGAAATAGATGCTGCATTGTTTAATTTAGGATATTTACCTAATTCTGATAAAACAGTAAAAACAAATTATACATCAACAATAAATGCAATAAAAAATATAATAACTAAACTAAAAAAGTTAGGAAGAATTTATATTTGCACATATCTATTGCATGATAATGGTGAAGAATCAAGGCACATCCTTGATTTCATCAGTTCTTTAAATAAAAAAGATTACAATGTAATACAAATCAAGTTATTAAATAAAGAAAATTATCCACCAGAAATATTTATTATAGAAAAAAATTAATGCTATATTATTACTTTTTTCAACTTTAATTTTATATAAAATTTATTTGCATGATTAAAATATTTTTATTCATGTAATTTTTTTTATTTATGATTTTTTATATGTGAAATCGTTTCTATAAGCGCTTTGTGAAAGCATTGAATTAATTCTTGCAATTTGTATGATTTATGAAATATTTCTTGCAAAAATAATAAAATGTGTTAATATATTAGGTATAAAGCAAATAAAATATTTTTATGTTATGGACAAGTTGTTCATAATATATATTGTTTATTAATATATAACTAGGAGGATAGTTAAAAAAATGGCTGAAAAAAAAGAGCTTATCATTAACAAGAATTGGTGTAAGGGCTGTGGAATTTGCGTAGCTTTCTGTCCAAAAAAAGTTCTCGAAGTACAAAAAGAAAAAGTTGTAGCAGTAGATAGAGATAGTTGTATATCTTGTGGACTATGTGAATTGAGATGTCCAGACAATGCTATCTATTTAGTAGGAGGTAAAAAGGATGAGTAATAAAAAATATAAATTAACTCAAGGAAATGAAGCTTGTGTAGAGGGTGCAATAGCAGCTGGTATGCGTTTTTATGCTGGTTATCCAATAACACCATCAACTGAAATAGCAGAAATATCTGCTCAAAGACTTCCTGAACTTGGTGGAAAATTCATTCAAATGGAAGATGAAATTGCAAGTATGGCTGCAACTATAGGTGGTTCATTAGCAGGACTTAAAGCAATGACAGCTACAAGTGGACCTGGATTTTCACTTAAACAAGAAAATATTGGATATGCATGTATAGCTGAAGTTCCATGTGTTATAGTTAACGTTCAAAGAGGTGGTCCAAGTACAGGACTTCCAACTTCTCCAGCTCAAGGAGATGTTATGCAAGCAAGATGGGGAACTCACGGAGATCATCCTGTTATAGCATTAACTCCAAACTCAGTACAAGAATCTTATGAGTATGCAATAAAAGCTTTTAATTTAGCTGAAAAATATAGAACTCCTGTTATTTACCTTATGGATGAAACAGTTGGTCATATGAGAGAAAAATTAGCGTTATTAGATCCATCAGAAATTGAAATTATTGATAGAACTAAGCCAAGCTGTGATCCAAAGGAATTTGTACAATATGATGATAAATTTATGAACAAAAAAACTATGGTTCATCCATTACCAGCATTCGGTGAAGGATATAGAATACATGTTACTGGATTAACACATGATAAAACAGGTTTCCCAACTAATAACAACAAGGTTTCAGGAGAGTTAGTTGAAAGAATTTGTAATAAAGTAGAAATGAACGTAGATGATTTTTCGTACTATGAAGAATATAGATTAGAAGATGCAGAAATAGTTTTAATAGCATTTGGTGGTGTTTCAAGAAGTGCTAAAGAAGCAGTTGATGAATTAAGAGCAGCTGGTAAAAAAGCTGGAATGTTTAGACCTATTACAATTTGGCCATTACTAGAAAAACAAATTGATGCTGTAGGTAAGAAGGCAAAAGAAATTTATGTAGCTGAAATGAACATGGGACAATATTTTTATGAAGTTGACAGAGTTGCTGGTAAAAATTGCAAGGTTAATAAGATAACTAAGGTAACTGGTGAATTGATTAGTCCTAAGGAGATTATTGACGCAGTAAATGGAGGTAATAAATAATGATGAACTGTAATGAAATAACAAATAAATATTTTAGAGAAGGCAAATTACCTCATATTTGGTGTCCAGGATGCGGACATGGAATTATATTAAATGCAGTTGTTAGAGCGATAGATAATTTAGGTTTAAATAAAGACGAGGTTTGTGTAGTATCAGGTATAGGCTGTTCTTCAAGAGCTCCAGGATATTTAGATTTTAATACTTTACACACTACACATGGTAGAGCTTTAGCATTTGCAACAGGAGTTAAACATGCTAACCCTAATATGCACGTAATCGTAGTAACTGGAGACGGAGACTGCTCAGCTATTGGTGGTAATCACTTAATCCATGCTGCACGTAGAAACATTGATATAACTACTATATGCTTTAACAATAATATATATGGAATGACAGGTGGACAATATTCACCAACAACACCAACAGGAGATTTTGCAACAACAGCTCCTTATGGAAATATTGACAGAGCATTTGATTTATGTTCACTAGCACAAGGTGCTGGAGCAACTTATGTTGGAAGAGCTACAGCATACCATGCTACACAGCTTACATCACTTGTTGAAAAAGCAATTCAAAACAAAGGATTCTCATTTATAGAGGCTATAAGTGTATGTCCAACATACTATGGAAGAAAAAACAAAAAAGGAGCAGCTCCTAATATGTTAAACTTCTTGAAAGATGCGTGTGTTGATAAAAAAGTTGTTGAAAGAAAACCTGAATTAGGTGAAAATAAAATAATTATTGGTGAATTATATAATAACCCACAACCTGAATATACTGAAAACTATAAAAAAGTTGTTGATAAATTAAATAGTAATAACTAAGAGTTAAGAGATTAACCGATTACAGAGAATCATTTTGATTCTCAATTTACAGAGAATCGTTTTAATTCTCAATAAATTAAATGATGCTACAAAGTGGCACATAATGGAGGTAACCATGTTTCAAAAAAGAGAAATGAGATTAAGCGGATCTGGTGGACAGGGAGTTATACTTGCCGCTATAATATTTGCAGATGCTGCAATTGAAGATGGCTTAAATGCTATTCAAACACAGTCATATGGTCCTGAAGCAAGAGGGGGAGCTAGTAAGGCTGAGGTTATTATAAATGATAAAGAGATTAATTATCCAAAGGTAATGAAAAATAACTTGCTTTTATCTTTAACACAAAAATCACTTGACCAATATATAGGTTCACTAGATGAAAGTGGTATATTAATAGTTGATGAAGAAGTTGAAGTTCCTGCAAATGTAAAAGCAAAAAAAGTTTATAAATTACCAATAATCAGAACTGCTGATGAAAAATTAGGTACACATATAGTTGCTAACATTGTATCTATTGGTGTTGTATATGAAATAATGTGCAAGGATATAATAAAACTTGAAACAATAAAATCATCAATTGCAAACAGAGTTCCAAAAGCTACTATTGAAAAAAATATAAAAGCTTTTGAAGAAGGCGTTAATTTAGTAAAAGCAATGGCATAAGAACAGTGTTTTGTAAGAGGTATATCATTCATAGGCTAAAAGCTATTGTGTTGATATGCCTCTTTCTAAATAAAATATATATGGAATGGTGGTTGAAATGAATAACACATCCGATTTAATAACTCTAATTCAAAATAAGTATGATGATTTTAGTAAAGGTCAAAAGATGATAGCTGATTTTATAGTTAAGCATTATGATAAGGCTGCTTTTATGACTGCATCTAAAATTGGAGAAACAGTTGATGTAAGCGAATCTACAGTAGTAAGATTTGCTAGTGCACTTGGTTTTAAAGGCTTTCCAGAATTACAGCAATCATTACAGGTTTTAATAAAAAATAAATTAACAACAGTACAAAGAATAGGCTTAGATAATGATATAAATAAAGATACTGAGAAATTTCATAAAAGAATAATTAGAAACGAAATGAATGGTATTAAATATATGATGGATAATATTGATGCTACTGCTCTAGATAGGGCTACTGAGCTTATTTCCTCTGCAAGTAAGGTGTATATACTAGGTATGAGAACATCTTCAACACTTGCAAATTATTTAGGCTTTTATTTAGACGTTATGCTGGATAATGTAAAGGTTTTAAATAATACTGGTGTAAATGCTCTTTTTGAACAGATTATTAGAGTTAAAGAAGATGATGTTCTAATCTGTATTAGTTTTCCAAGATATTCTAATAGCACAATAGATGCAACTAAGATGATTAAAGATAAAAACGCTAAAATAATCACTATAACAGATACAGAAGCTTCACCATTCTATGGAATATCTGATGTTGCATTACTTGCAAAGAATAACATAGTATCTTTTGTTGACTCTTTAGTTGTTCCAATGTGTATGATTAATAGCTTAATCTTAAATATTGCAGCTAAAGGAAAAAAGGATATATTGCAATACTTTAACGATCTAGAGGACCTTTGGGATAAGTATAGTATATATCAACAAGATAAAAATTAAGTAATTGAAATTATAAATAGTAAATTAAAAAACTTTTTTAAAGCATTGATGCAGAGCAGTATTCATTTAAAGATTACTGCTCTTCTTGTTTTTTGTATAGTATTTTTTTATTGTTAATTTGTGTACTGGTTTTTTAGCTTTATTACCATGAGAGAAATATTCTTTTTTTATAGACTGTTATCATTCTATTATATATCTTATTGTACTACCTAATTGAATAACTGCTCTTTAAAAAATGTATTGACATTTTTACCCACATGACGTAGAATAACATTACACTACATTGTGTGGGTTATTTTTTATATAAAGATTTGGAGTTAATAAAACGTAGATCAATATCAATTTTATATGAGGTTAATTAATAACCATAATCATTTTAGAGAGTGACAGTTATATATTTACTATAATGAAAAAGGTAAATAAGAGAATGATTATATACAAAAATTGTAAAGAAGCTAGTAAAATTTTCATTTACAATATGTAGAATATTACAAACTATATTATATTATGAAAAGTTTTTTGTATAAGAATCCTATGTCATGTATGGCTATAAAAAAGGATTAAGTGTTTAACGATGTAATTTTCAACAGACAGAATGACAATATATATAAGAAGCAGCATAGAAAAGTTAAATAATAAACTAAGAATAAAAGGAGAGTATTTAGATGAAATGTAAAAAAATGTGTTTAATTATAGTATTAGCTATGCTAATATCATTACCAATGAATGTACCTGCTCACGCTACTACAGTAGCAGAAGGTGATGTGGAGAACTTGGCCCATGTTTCTGATTTAAACAGTAAACATAAAGATATTAATTTTATACTTAATGGATTAAATTATTTTGATCCAATTCATTTTAAACTTATTAATGATAATCAGTATTCTATATCTTTATTTGATAAGTTATATGAATATGGGAAAGTTCGTCTTTTAATTGTTCCAAATAATAGTGGAAAATTATCAAGCGTCTTTGCCAAAGAAGTAATTTTTGATGAAATTTTGGAAAAAGACAAAGAAATGTATGTAAATCTTGAAGATAATTCAGAGTATTTATATAATATTTTTATAACAGACAATAACGATGAATTTATCTCAACTCATTATGGTGTAGTAAAAATTGAGAATGGACATATTAGATATTCAATACAATATATCAGTGATGAAGAAACAATTCAAACTGAGGAACAAGTAAAGTCTGAGCAATCGGTGGGACTACAAGGTATTGTACTTAAAAATTCAATTTTTGAAGATGAACCAAATAATTTAACTAGTCAAGCTAATACAATATACAGTGACAGAAATGTTTATGGTCGTATTAGTTCGAATACAGATGAAGATTATTATAAAATAACATTTACTAGTTCTGGAACAGCAAACTTCTGGCTAGGTGATATTTATATGAATTGTGATTATGATTTATATGTATATAATAGTAGCGGTACAGAAGTAGCACATTCTTTAAACTCAGGTCAGAGTCAAGAATTAATTTCAAATTTAAGTGTTACAAATTCCACATATTATGTAAAAGTAAAACCGTATGGTAATAATTTTGATGCAAGTAAATACTATTTTTTAAGAGTTAAGTTATCATCAGAAAGTTCTTCAGGTATGGCATGGCCTACTATTAGTACTCAGATAAATGCATGTTATTTTTGTGATCAATATGAAATTGAATTTGGTGTTCCTCATAATGGTGTAGATATCTACGGTTCTAGTGCTAATCCTATATTAGCTATGACTCCTGGCAAAGTTAAAAGTATTAATGAAAAACCTGCTGCCTTAGGGATAAATGTTTGGATAACTCACGATATGGAGAATCCAAATTCAACAGGTTCCCATGATAAATATTTTTCTTCAAGGTATTCTCATATGTCTGAAATTCTTAACTCTATTGGAATAGTAGGTAGTGCAATACAACGGGGTCAAATATTGGGGTATATAGGTGGTACTGGTGGCCCATATGAAGACCACCTGCATTTTGAAGTTCACACTGGTTCTTCTGAAGCGAGTCAGACTGTTAGGGTAAATCCAATTTTTTATTATGCGGGAACATGGACTTGTCAAGATTGTGGTGAAAATTGTTTGAATACAACTAGAAAATTAAACAGTTTTGGAACATTACAAGTTGAAAATAATAATATGACTATGTACATATCTGAGAGTAGCAATGATACAATTGACACAGTAAATATAGTAATAAATAATAAATTTATTTTAGAATTAGAATCTCTATCTCAAATGTCTTTAAAAGAATTAGAGAAGTATGGAATTGATGAAAAAATATTTAATATAATTATTGAAAGCATACAAAAATCTGGGATTAAAAATGTTGAATTTAATAATTATATAAATATTTTGAGTAATAAACTTTAATAACTTTAGTCTAAATTACTTATTAAAAGTCAAGTTAAAGAAATATTTTTATAATTCTTTAACTTGACTTTTCAATAGAATTAAAGCATTATATATATAATAATGCGTTTGGAAAGAAAGGAATGTTTTAAATATGAAAAAACAATGTTTGATATTATTATCGTGTTTTTTATTACTGTTATTATCCTCTTGCGAAATTATAAATAAAACAAATGGAAATGATTTAATTACTGATAATAAGCCGGATGAAATAATAAAAGAAATCTCGATAAACAGAAGTTCTAATCAAGCAAATGGTGGTAGAATTAACTACGATAGTAAGAAAATATACTATGTTAATGATGGAAAACTATATAGTATAGATAAAGATGGCAAGAATAAAAAGGTTTTATTTGATAAATATGAAGTATATGGTTTTGAAATTTACAAAGATAGGATTTATATTGATTTTAAAAATAATGGTCTTCGTGGGATTTGTTCAGTAAACATGGATGGCAGTGATAAAAAATATTTAGATATAGAAAATTTAAATCTTATGGGAGAACATTGGTATCTTGGATTTATGGTATGTCATGATTATATATATTATTACTTTGGTAATTACTATGGAGGTAGTAACCCTGAATGGGAGAAGGAATTATATTTAGATTGTAATAAATTATATAGATATAATATCGAAAATGGTAAAATTGATGATTTTAATATCTTTTTTGGAGGTGCCTCACTGCCGATAGTATACAATGATAAACTATATTTGCATGACGAGCAACATTTAGATAAGCTAGTTGAGATAGATGGAGATAAAATTAACTCTATTGAATATAGATTAGGAGAACACAAAGAATATGGAGTGTCTTCTTTACAAGTTGCTAATGAATATTTCTATTATCTTAATTCGAAGTATATTTATAGGAATAAAATTATTGATGCAAAAAAGACAGAAGTAGTTTTTGAAATTAAAGACTATAGAATTGAATTTATGAATGTTACAAAAGAATATATCTTTTTTACAAGTGCAAAAGTTGAAGAAGGAAAAAAAATTGTTCAAATCAATAGGATAAAACATGATGGAACTGAAATGAAAACTATATTTGAAGATGTATTTGAAAGAAGTAGAACACATTATATAGCTTCACCAATTTATGTAGCAGATGATTTAGTATTATACAGACTCGGAGAATCCAGAAAAATAATAGTGATGGACTTCGAAGGAAACATTATTGATTGGGATTTGTGATATAAAAATTAAGAATATTTAATTAGAAGAAAATATGCAAGAAGAAATAAAAATTTATATGAATGATTTAATAAGAAAACGGAAGCCATATAGCCTTTAATTAATATGACGATTATGTTTATTATAGAGGGAAAACTTATTAGAAAAAATACACTATATATAAATGAAGACTAGAAGCTGATCATAAAGCTGGAGGAATAATTATTTTTATGTTATAGCCAAAAAAACAGCAAGGTTTTTAATTTAATAATTAGTGTTACAAAGGTAAATGAGGAATGGAAAGTTATAAATAACGTCTGTAAATTGCATTAACAAGCTTAAAATTATAGCGATATTATTAAGTTTTAAATGTTATCTCTATAGTTATTGATTTATATAAAAAATAAATATTATAACTAAAAAATTTTTAAAGTTGCATCATAATCGGTTATTTAAACTTCTGTATAGAGTAAATAAGATAAAATTATAAATAAAACTTATAATAGAAAATTGTAATAAATATTGACTTTTTATACTCACTAGATGTAGAATAATATTATTCTACATCTAGTGAGTAAAATTATCGCATAGAAATCTTATCCAAGAATTATTTATGCTAAAAAATAAATACACTTCAAAGCTAGTAATAATGTTAGAGAAATACAAATTATATTTATTTGAATTTTACATAGATAATTATAGACTTGAAACTTGTAATGCTTTATATTTATTTAATTTAGGGTTAAAAAATAAAATGTTTTATAATTTTGTGTAGTAATTTCATTGGCATTTAAGCTATGTGATGTAGTATAAAATTAATTGATAGGACTTTAAATTATGAAAAAATTTCAAAAAATGTCGGAAGCAGAAAAGAAGATTATGGAGATTATATGGTCTGTTGGTAGACCTATAACCACTAAAGAGATAATGGGGAGCTTACCAGATAGTAATTACTGGAAGCAAAATACAGTAGTAACATTTTTAGCTCGTTTAATGGAAAAAGGAATTCTTAAAGCAACTAGAATCAGTAAAGCAAATTATTATGAGGCATGTATGTCGGAACAAGAATATGCAGATTTTGAAACAAAAAAGTTTATAGAAACTGTTCATAAAGGTTCAATATTTAGTTTTATAAGTTCGTTGTGCAATAGTGGAGAGCTAAATTTAAAAGACATAGAAGATATTAAAAATCTTCTCAAATGATAGGGAGGTGGGGTAATGATGACAAATTTATGTATTAATTTGTTAATCATGTCTATTGTAACGGGGGGACTTTACTTATTACTAAAACTTTTTAGTAGAATAACTATGAGGTATTTCACTATGGCTTGGCATTATTACACATACATAATGGTTTATTCATTTTTTGTGTTACCATATTATAAGTTCATATCATTAATAGAGTCACTTTTTCATAAACAGAATGGTAATGATTCAAGCTTTATTTTTACTGATATATTTTCTGCTGTAAAAATACCTGTATATAAATTTAATGAAACAATGTCAAGCAATAAAGCATTATTAAATACTAGTATTATTCCTTATCTTTTATTTATAGGTACAATAGTATTTGTTATCATTACTTTTATACGTAATTATATTCTGCACCGTAGAATATTGAGCGTATGTAAATTAGTTGATGAAGAACAAACCTTAGATATATTTTTAAAATGCAAACAAAAAATAAAAGTATCAAGAAAAGTTTTACTATATAAATCATCTTATAATACAAGTCCATTTTTCTATGGTATTTTTAAACCACGAATAGTTATACCAAATACAGAATTTACAGAGGAAGAACTAGAACATATATTTTGCCATGAATTAACACATTTAAAGCAAGGAGATGCATTACTAAAAAGCTTAATGCTAATTGTCAATGCAATTTATTGAATTAATTGTGAAACTGTTGTTTAAGATGTTTAAGAGTTATAATTATTAAATGTAAAATTAGAATTGTCTTTATCTTTATCCTTATCTTCTATGAAACTTATATCCATTCTTTTTTTCAATTATATTTAATTTTTCAGTGTTTAAATCATCAATTCCAATTAATAGATTTTTCTCTTCAAATTAATTTGAATTTTTATATTAAATTAAAGATTAAATACTGCTTTTGTTGTTTTTTGAATAGCATTTTTTACTTGTTAATTCCTAAATTATGTATTATAATACATTGGGAAGAAAATTAAATTATGCTATTTATATAAATTTTAGATTGTTATATATAACGGAAGGAAAGTGATTAGTATTAAACAGTACAGTATACGTGGAGCAATAACAATAGAAGAAAATACTATTGAGAATATTAGAACTAATACCTTATATATGTTAAATCAAATACTTAGTGAAAATAATATAAGTGTTGATGATTGCATAAGTATAATTTTCACTGCTACAAAGGATATAACAAAGGTTTATCCAGCTAAGTTTGCAAGAGAGTTAGGATTTGCTAATTGTAGCTTAATGTGTGTTCAAGAAATGTATGTTGAAAACAGCTTACAAATGTGCATAAGAGTTATGCTAACAATTAACTCGGAAAAAGATGATTTTAAAGCAAAGCATGTTTATTTAAAAGAAGCACAAAAACTAAGACCTGATTTAAGTAGATAATAAAAGTAAAGGATTATAATAAATATGATAATAGCAATAGATGGACCTTCTGGCGCAGGAAAAAGCACAGTTGCTAAGCTGCTAAGCAAAGAGCTTAATTTTGAATATATTGATACTGGTGCAATGTACAGAGCGTTTGCATATAAGTTTTATAAGAATAATTTGGAACTAAGAGAAGAAAATATTAATAAGGCATTAGCTGAAACTGAAATTGATTATGTTGATAGTAATGTTTATCTAGATGGTGTAAACGTTGAAGCTTATATCAGAAATGAGCAAATTTCAAAACTTGCTTCTAATATTTCTAAAATTCAATTAGTTAGAGAGAAGATGGTTGAGCAACAAAGAAAAATCGCAAGCACTAAAAATGTTGTGCTTGATGGACGTGATATTACAACTGTTGTTTTTCCAAATGCAGAATACAAGTTTTATATTACAGCAAGCGCTGAAGCTCGTGCCGAGAGAAGATACAAGGAACTTATAGATAAAGGCGAAAATGTGAGTTATAATGAGATTTTAGAGGATATAAATAAGAGAGACCATAATGATATGACTAGGGAGCATTCACCTCTTAAAATAGCGGATGATGCAATTGTAATAGATACATCAAAATTATCAATAGTTGAAGTAATTGAAAAACTAATTAATATAGTAAGAGGTAATAAATAATGTTTTATTCAATAGCACGTTTTTTAGCAAAGCCAATATTTTCTATTATGTTTAGAGTTAAACTAGTAAATGTAGAAAATTTTAATGATACAAATGGAAGATGTATAATTTGTAGTAACCACATATCAAATTTTGATCCGTTAATTTTAGGATGTTTCACTAAAAGAAAGATTAGTTTTATGGCAAAAAAAGAATTGTTTGAAATTCCTGTACTTAGAACTGTTTTAAAATGGCTTTATGTTTTTGCTGTAGACAGAACAGGTGTAAGTGTATCATCAATGAAACATGCGGTATCAATATTAAAGGAAGATAAAGTACTTGGTATATTTCCAGAAGGAACTAGAGTCAAGAGTTATGATGAAAATAATGCTAAGGCAGGTATTTCGATGATAGCAAAAATGGCTGATAGTTTGATTATCCCAGTGTTTATAAGATCAAATTACAAGCTATTTAGCAAAATTGAAATAGTTTTTGGTGAAGCGACGAGTTATTTAAAAGAGATTGAGGGAAGAATAAACTCAGAGATGCATTTACAGATAGGAAAGCAAGTTTTAAGAGATATTTACTCATTAGAGAAAAAGCTAAGTTAACAATATATTGATAATCATTTATAAGATAAATGATTGTTAGTATAAGAAAGGATTAAATTATCATGGAAATTATAAAAGCAGAGCATATGGGATTTTGCTTTGGAGTTAAAAATGCCGTTGATTGTGCAATAAAATCACTAGATGAGTTTGGAAAAATTTATAGCTATGGAGAGATTATTCATAATAAGGATGTTGTAGATTATTTATCAGAAAAGGGATTACAGGTAATTGACGATAAAAATGCTGAGGATTTTTTAGAAGCTTCAAGTGATAAACTTGATAAAATAGATGGAAAAATATTAATTCGTTCTCATGGTGTTTCTAAAAAAATGATTGACTTTTTAGAAGAGCATAAACTTGATTATATTGATGCTACTTGTCCAAAGGTTAAGAGTATACATAAAATTGTGAGTAAATACAGTTCACAAGCTTATGAAATAATTGTTATAGGTGATGAATCACACCCAGAAATTATTGGAATAGTTGGTTGGATTGATGGGAAGTATTATATAGCTGATAGTCTAGAAAAATTAAAGCAAATTGGCTTAAATAAAGAAAAAAAATACTGTTTAGTATGCCAGACAACATTTAATAATAATATTTTAAAAGAAATAGTTGAATTTTTGGAAAAAAACGATTATACTAATATAGTGATTAATAATACAATATGCGATGCTACGCTTAAAAGGCAAAAATCTTGTTATGAGCTAGCAGGCGCTTGTGATATAATGTTAGTCGTAGGTGGCAAAAACAGCTCAAATACTAAAAAGCTGTATGAATTGTGCAAAGAGAAATGTGAAAATACATTTTTAATTGAAAATTATAAGGAAATACCTTATAAATATATTGATAAAAATACAAGGATAGGGATAACTGCAGGAGCCTCCACTCCTGACTGGGTTATCGAGGAGGTTATACGAAATGTCAGAGAATCAGAACAAAACAATGAATGAGTTAATGGAAGATTATGGTGTTCTAAAAATTAGAACAGGTGAGATTATCAAAGGAGAGGTAATTTCAGTTTCACCCGAGACCATATCTGTAAATTTAAACTATAAATCTGATGGAATTTTAACCAGGGATGAGTACAGTTATGATTTTGTTGAAGATTTAACTAAAGTAGTAAATGAAGGAGACATAATTGAAGCTCAGGTTCTTAAGCTTGGTGATCAAGACGGTAACGTAGTTTTAACAAGAAAACCTATTGAAGAACTAAAAATATGGGAATCCTTCGAAAATTTAAAGACAGATAAAACAATAGTAGAAATGAAAGTAACAGAAGCATCTGAATATGGAATATCTGGAAAGGTTAATGGTATTAAAGGATTTGTTCCTAAATATCAAATATCAATGAACAGAAATGTTGATCCTTCAGAATATGTTGGAAAAACTCTAAAGGTTCAAGTTTTAGATACTGTAAATAAAAAAGGTAGAAAACAGCTTGTATTAACAGCAAGAGATATTGAAAAAGCTAACAAAGAAGCTAAAGAAAATGAAGTTTGGGAAACTATAAAAGAAGGCGAAATCTATGATGGAGTTGTTAAGAATCTTCAAGATTATGGTGCTTTCGTAGATGTTAATGGCATCGATGGTTTGCTTCATATCAATGAAATTTCATGGAATAGAATTAAACATCCTTCAGAAGTATTAAAAGTTGGCGACAAAATCAAGGTTAAGGTTAGAAGTATAGATCTAGAAAAGAAAAAATTATCTTTAAGCTACAAGGCAACTATAAAGAGTCCTTGGACAATATTCTGTGATGAACATAAAGTAGGAGATGTAGTTACTGGTAAAGTAAGCAGAATTGCTGACTTCGGTGCATTCGTTACTATAGGTGAAACAGATTGTTTATTACACATAAAGGATCTTGCATGGTTAAGAACTGAAAAAGTTACAGATGTTGTAAATGTTGGTGATGAGATTACAGCTAAGATTTTGAACATAAGTAAAAAAGAAAGAAAAGTAAGCCTTGGCATGAAGCAATTATCAGAACATCCTTTTGATGTTTTTGTTAAAGAGCTTAAAGTAGGAGATTTAATTCCTGTTAAAGTTACAAGAATATCATTAGAAGGTGTTCATGTTGAAGCTAAGGAAGATGTTGATGTTTTTATTCCAATAGTAAAGGTATCATCAGAAAAAATAGCAACACCAGCAAAGGTTGTTAAGGTTGGCGAAGTTAAAGATGCTAAAATTACTAATATAGATGCAAAAGGCAAAAAAATAGACCTTACATTTATATTAGAGGATAAAAATGATGATGAATATTCAAATGATCAAACATCATTTTCAACTCATGATGCTGATGAACAAGAATTTACAATTGGCGAACAAGTAAAAGGTTTAGAAGATTTACTAAAAAATAATTAATATTTGATAATATATTGCTTTGGTTTTATTTATAATTCCAAAGCAATATTTATACATAAAGAGGAGTAAGGTTGAAAAAAAAGTATAAATAATGAGAGGATAAGTACCGATACCCACGCCATGTGTTTAATGGTGTTAGGTGAAATCGGTGCGTGGGTATAATTATGTCAAAGACAAAGGATTTTTTGTTTGATATATGCAATACTGCTTTTGTATCAGGGCATGAGTATATAAATGGACAAGTTCTGGAAAAACATTTTTCTGAGCTTACTGATAGTTTTGAAAAAGATAATTTAGGTAGCTATATTTTTACAAAAAAAGGTACTAATAATAGAAAAATAATGTTAGCTGCTCATATTGATGAAATAGGCTTAATGGTATCTCAAATTCTAGATGATGGATTCTTGAGATTTACAACAGTTGGGGGTATAAATCCTGCATCTCTTATTGCTCAAGATGTTGTTGTTTATGGAAAAGAAAAGCTAAGAGGAGTTATAGGTATTAAACCACCTCATATCACTTCAGCAGCAGAAATGAAGAAGACTGCTAAGATAAGTGATCTAGTAATAGACTTAGGAATGTCTAAGGAAAACGTTGAAAAACTAGTTTCTATTGGAGATATAGTAACAATATATAGAGAAGCTATGTCACTTGAAAATAATATGGTGACTTGCAAAGCACTTGACAATAAAGCAGGAGTTGCTGTTATGTATGAAGCTGCTCAAGAGCTTAAAAAAATATCTCATAAGAGCAATGTATATTTTACAGCTACAACTCAAGAAGAGGTTGGATTAAGGGGAGCTATAACTTCAAGCTATAAAATAAATCCTGACTTAGCAATAGTTTTAGATGTTGGTTTTGGAAGTACACCAGAATTATCACCATCCGAAACAATGAAGATGGGTAATGGTGGTGGAATATGCATAGGAGCTAATTTTAACCCAAGATTAACAAAAAAATTAAGAGATGTTGCAAAAGAGTATAATTATGATGTTCAAATAGAAGTAGCACCAGCTGGAAGCGGAACTGACGCAATAGCAGTGCAGGTCGCACAAACTGGAGTTCCATGTGTTCTTATATCTATACCACTTAGATACATGCATACTTCTGTTGAAGTAGTAAGTATGAAGGATATAGAAAGCATAGGATCATTAGTTGCTAGATTCATTAATGAAATTGATAATTCTGATTGGGAGGAGATAACATGTTTTTAAAGGATTTAACCTTATTATCCGGAGTATCAGGATGTGAATTTGAAGTAAGAAATTACATAAAGAAAAAATTAGAGGAAATAGGCTGTGAATATAAAATTGATAAGCTTGGCAATGTAATTGCTCATAATAAAGGAAGTAAAAAGGGCAAGAAAGTAATGATAGCTGCTCATATGGATGAAGTTGGTCTAATGGTATCAGCTATAGATGATGGAGGCTTTATCAAATTTAAGACAGTTGGTGGGATAGATAATAGAGTACTAAACTCTAAGCTTGTTGAAGTAGGTGAAAAAAAGGTACCTGGAGTTATTGGTTCAAAAGCTATTCACCTTATGAGTGAAGATGAAAGAGGAGCTTCAATCCCTGTTAAAAGTTTATATATTGATATAGGAAGTAGTTCAAAGGAATCTACAGAAGCAAAGGTAAGTGTAGGGGATTATGTTACATTTAAAAGCGATTATATTGAGTTTGGTGATAATTTAATAAAAGCTAAAGCACTTGATGATAGAGTAGGATGTAGTGCTATTTTAGAACTTTTATCAATGAAATTAGATGTTGATTTTTATGCTTGCTTTACTGTTATGGAAGAGGTTGGGCTTATAGGTGCTAAGGTAGCAGCAGATTTAGTTGAGCCAGACTTTGCTATAATATTAGAAGGAACTGTATCAGCTGATATGCCTGAGGTTAAGGATAAAGACAAGGTTACAGTAATAGGAAAAGGTCCCGCTGTTTCACTAATAGATGCTTCAACTATATACAATATTGATGATGTTAAGTTTGTAACTGATTTAGCTAGTAAAAACAATATTCCTTATCAATATAGAAGAAGTAATTCTGGTGGAAATGATGCTGGAGCTATACATACTAGAAAGGCTGGATGTAGAGTTGTTGCATTCTCAGTTCCATGTAGATATATTCACTCTCCGATAAGTGTTGCAAGTAAGAGTGATTATGAAAATGTTGTAAAATTAGCAAAATTAGTAATTGAAAATATATAATTATTAAAATATAATTTTTCTATTTTATTATTAAAATAGAACATAGGAGGAAATTATGCAATTTAATAGTAAATTAATGAATGATTTATCAGACGTAATCTCACCATCTGGAAGAGAGAAAAATGTTCGCGAATATATAGAAAAACAAATCAAGGATTATGTAGATGAAATTAAGGTTGATGCACTTGGAAATCTTATAGCTCATAAAAAGGGAACTGGTAAAAAAATAATGTTCTCAGCACATATGGATCAAATTGGTTTGCTTATAAATGACATAGATGAAAAAGGTTTTTTAAGATTTTGTACAGTTGGTGGAGTAAGCCCATTCAAAACTTTAGACCAAAGAGTAATATTTGACAATGGAACTCAGGGAGTTGTTAGTGTTGAAAAGATAGATGACTATGGAAAGATGAAAACTAGTGATTTATTCATAGACATCATGGCTTTAACAAAAGAAGAAGCAGAAAAACACGTTAGCATAGGGGATATGTGTGTAGTAAAGACTAATTACTATGAGAATGATGGATTTGTTATGTGTAATGCTTTAGATGATAGAATTGGCTGCTATGTACTAATTGAAGCATTAAAAGCTGGAATAAAAACAGATAATGATTTATACTTTGTATTCTCTGTTCAAGAAGAGGTTGGATGTAGAGGAGCAAGAACAGCAGGATATGCAATTAATCCAGATTTATGTATAGCACTTGATGTTACTGCTACAGGAGATGCACCTAATGGCATTAAAATGGCTGTAAAGCTTGACGGTGGAGCAGCTATAAAACTTAGAGATAATTCAATATTGGTTTCTGAAGAAGTTAAGAATCTTATGACTAATATTGCTAAAGAAAATAATATTAAATATCAATATGAAATATTAGAATTTGGTGGAACAGATTCAGGAGCTGTACATACAGTGAGAGAGGGAGTTGCAAGCGGAGTTATTTCAATACCAAGTAGAAACATTCACTCAGGAAATGAAATAGTAAGTAAATTAGATGTTAATGAGTGCGTAAAATTAGCAATAGCTATAGCAAAGCATTAATTTTGTTAAGTTTTCAACAGTAAAATGTTATCACATTAATCTGTAAATATGCTGAATCACAAAACAGGATAAATACCTTATTCCTGTAATTTCTTAAATATTAATTGTAAAGTATACAGGAGGAGTTTTACTCCTCCTGTTATAATATTATTGTTTTTAGTTGGGTAAAATAAAACATACAACTAAATATTGGAGGTATTTATGTCAAGAATTATTGGAGTTTGTGTTCCTTTTTTAAATGAGGAAAGAAAGGTAAAAATATTAGAATGCTCTAAACTTTGTAACTTTGAAGTAAAAATTTTTGATTATGAAAATGTAAGCCAGGAAGAGATTGATAGCTGTGAAGTTTTCTTTGGAATGGCTAAAAGAAATCTAATTAATAATGCTAAAAAGTTAAAATGGATGCAAGCTTCGTTTGCTGGTGTAGATAAATATGTAAATCTAGAAAATCTAAAAAATGGTAATATAACTCTAACAAACGCTTCTGGTGCATATGGAATTACAATATCTGAGCATATGATAGCTGTACTTTTAATGTTAATGAGAAGAATGCCTGAATACTATGAACTTCAGAAAGAAAAAAATTGGAAAATGGTTGGCGAAATCAAGTCGATAATGAACAGTATAATTACAGTTATTGGTTTTGGTGATATAGGAGAAAATTTTGCTAAAAGGGCTAAAGCTATGGGAGCAACTATTCATGGAGTTAGAAGAAATGCAGATAAAAAATCTGAATATGCTGATATAATGTTTTCAAATGATAATATTTTAGAAGCTATAGAAGGAGCAGATGTTATAGCACTTTGTTTGCCTAAAACAGATGAGACTAAGCATATAATAAATGCAGAATTAATAGATAAGATGAAAAATGATGCAATAATTATTAATGTAGGTAGAGGAACTGCTATAGATGAAGCTGCACTTATAGAAGCGCTTAAAAACAATAAATTAGGTGGAGTAGCACTCGATGTATTTGAATCTGAACCGCTTTCACAAGATAGTCCATTGTGGACTTTGAAAAATACAATTATAACACCACATGTTTCAGGAAACACTTCTTTACCTTTAACTTGTGATATATTAGTTGATATGTTTTGTGATAATTTAAAAAGATATGCAAACAATGAAAAATTAAATAATATAATAGATTGTAAAGTTGGATATTAATTTACTATTATAGACAAGAAGGTAGTTTATATTGCCAAGTGGTATAATGGAGGGGAAAATGAAAAATACTGTTTTATTGGTTGTAGATGTTCAAAATGTTTTGATTGAAAGTCGTCCTTTCAATGCAAGAAAAGTAATTGATAATATTAAAAAATTGATTAAATTATCAAGAAAAAATAATATTGAAATTGTTTATGTACGCCATGAAGAAGAAGTAGGAACACCATTTGAAAAAAACACAACAGGCTGGGAAATTTATCATGAAGTCAAGCCAACAGATGATGAAGTTATTTTTGATAAGAAGTTTAATAGTGCGTTTTTAAAAACAGGACTTAAAGCATATCTTGATAGTAAATCTATTGAGAATATTATATTAGTAGGATTAAGAACTGAATACTGTGTTGATGCCACCTGTAAATCAGCTTTCGACTTAGGTTATAATATAATTATACCAGAAGGAACGAATACAACATTTGGCAATGAGTATATGAGTGGTAAAAATGTTTACAAATTCTTTAATTTTGATATATGGAATAATCGTTTTGCAAGGGTAATCTCAATGGCAGAAGTAGAAGCGATGATTGCAAAGATTAATACTAATTAACATAAAAACATTTATGTAAACAAAATTACAAACTAACTCTAGTTAACTTGAGTTAGTTCTTTAATATAAGGAAGTGAGAAAATTTAAATTGAAACAGAAGGATATATTTACTCCTATAAAAGAGCCAGATAAAATCTTTAGTTATTGGAAAAGAGAAAGCTTTACAATATTTATGGTTTTTGTTTCAGGAATATTTTATAATGTTGGCTTGCTTTTTGGTCCTATTTTCCAAGGAAAACTAATAGATTTGCTAATTGTTAAGGAAAGTCTGTCTAAAATAATTTATACAGCAACTTTTTTTGTTATTTCTATAGCTGTAGTGCAATACTTTAGATATGTTAAGAGGTTATATGTTAGAAAATTTGCTAACAAGACAAGTGCTGCAATGAGGTTTTTGTTGTATAACAACCTTATTCATAAATCTAAAAATCAGCTTGAAAAGGAAAATATGGGTAGCTTGATGACAAAGGCTATTTCAGATGTTGATGCTTGTGTAGAGGGCATGAGAAAATTTACGACAGAATTATTTGATACTGGAGTTTTCCTTGTTGCATATTTTGTTTATATGCTTATTTATGATGTAAAAATAACTGTACTTGCTTTTATTTTCATACCTGTTGCAATGCTGATTGCTGAAAAGCTTAAAGAAATAATATATAAATACACTAGTTCCTATAGAAAAAAATTAAGTAGTGTTTCCAATTTAACTTATGAACAGATAGATAACTCAATACTTTACAGACTTTATGGAAGAGAAAATGAAAATTGTAGCTTATATAACGAAGAACTACAAGATTTAGAGAATTCAGCTATAAAGGCAAATCTATGGGAAAATTCTATGCAGCCAATTTATAATGTCATAGCTATGATTGGTGTGATTATTGTTATATCACTTGGGGGAGAAAAGGTAGTTAAAGGTGAATGGAGTATAGGTGCTTTTGTAACTTATCTTTCAATATTTACAGCTCTTGCATTTAAGGCAAGTAAAGCTGCTAAATTATTTAATTCTGTTCAAAAGGCTTTTATTTCATGGAAAAGGATTAAGCCTTACTTAGAAGAATATAAATCAATTGACATGAAAGAGGAGAATATTTCAAGTAAGGCTATATTAAATATTGAAAATTTATCATTTCAATATGAAGATAGTGCCATAAATAGCAATAATAAAATAATCAATGGTGTAAATTTGAGTGCATTTTCAAGTGATTTAGTTGGAATTACAGGACCTGTGGCTTGTGGTAAATCTAGCTTTGGAAAGATTTTTTTAGGTGCATATAATTATCTTGGATCAATCAAAATCAATGGTATCGAACTAAAAAATTTCAGTGAATTTGAAAGAAGCAAAATGATCGCATATATGGGTCATAATCCAAATTTAATGTCTGAAACTATTTATAATAACATTACATTAGGTGATGGCGGAGATATAAGTGAAATATTAAAAATTGTCTGCTTAGATGAGGATTTAAAGACAATGAAAGATGGAATAAATACCTTGGTTGGAAATGCTGGTGTAAAGCTAAGTGGTGGACAACAGGCAAGAGTAGCTCTTGCTAGAACGCTTTACCGTCGTACTCCTATAGTTATTTTGGACGACCCTTTTTCAGCTGTTGATATGGAAACAGAAAGAAAAATTATAAAGAACTTAAGGTCATATCACAATGAGCAGATAATACTTCTTATATCTCATAGATTAAGCATCTTTACTGAAGCAAGCAATATTATGCTAATGAATTCAGATAAGACATACGAATATGGTACACATGATCAGCTTATAACAAAATCATCGTTATATAATGAACTGTTTAATTTACAATCTTCTAAGGACGGTGATGATCATGAAAAATAATAATGTTTATAATTTGATTAAAGAATTTTTAAAAGAAAATATATGGCTTACAATATCTTTGATTGTAACAATTATACTTGTGGTATTAGCTAGTTTGATTCCTCCACAGATTTTAAAAAATATAGTTGATAATTATTTAAATAAAGGTCTTGGGGATAAACTATTGCATTTAGCTTTGATTTACTTCTTTGTACTTTTAATAATAGGACTTCTTGATTTTATAAAGGAAGCCTTAATTACAATTTATGGACAAAAAATGTCCAAAAAATTAAGAAGTACTATGATGAAAAAGAAAAGTAAACTATTTGCTGAATATTTTTCACAAAATGAAACAGGAAGTATAGTGTCAAGATATATCAATGATGTAGATGCTATTCAATCTCTGTTTACAAATGGAATTATAAGTATGACAATTGATGCATTTAAAATTATTGGTATTGTGATTTCAATATGGATTTTTAGCAGAAATTTAGGAATTATAGTTATTTGTATTATACCAATTACTTATGTTATTTCAAGGCAATTTCAAAAGAAAATGCTTAGCTCCCAAATGAGAAATAGAGTTTTAATTGCTAGAGTGAATAACCATATACCTGAAAGCATTATAAATATAGAAATGATTAAATCCTTTAACAAGGAAAAGTATATGGAGTCAAAATATAAAGAATATTTACAGGATAGTTACCAATCCATGGAAAGAGTAAATTTTTATGATTCTATATTCTCTCCAATTATTCTTATGATACGTGCATTTGTGATTGCAATTATGGTTATATTAAGCTCTGATTCTATTTCAATGTTAGGAATTTCCATTGGAATGATAGCTGCTGCCATAGAGCTGATTTCCAATATATTTTCACCAATAGAGAGTCTGGGTATGGAGCTTCAAAGCATTCAACAAGCTATATCAGGATTTAAGAGAGTAAATGAATTCTTAAATGAAGAAGAGATTACTGAAAATATATCATATTTTAGTATAGAAAATTTAGATGGATATGAGGTAGCTTTTGATAATGTTAGCTTTAATTATAAGGATGGTCAGACAATTATAAAAAATATGTCATTTAAAATTGATAGTAATGAAAATGTGACCTTTATAGGGCGAACTGGAGCAGGAAAAAGTACATTATTTAAGTTAATTTTAGGACTTTTAGAGCCTACAGAGGGTAGTATTACAATAGGTGGAGTTGATGTTAGCTCTATTCCAAATAATGAGAAAAGAAAGATATTTGGATATGTAGAGCAAAGTTTTCATTATGTTAATGGAACTATTAAGGATCAAATAACACTTGGTGATATTAATATATCAATAGAAGATGTCGAAAGGGTTATTAGATTTGTTGGGCTTCACGATTATATAATGAATCTAGAGAATGGATATAATACAGTTGTAAAGGAAAATCTTTTTTCCCAAGGACAAGCTCAATTATTATCAATAGCGAGAGCTATGGTTGCTAATCCACCAATTATGCTGTTAGATGAAATTACAGCTAATCTTGATTCTGAAACAGAGGAATATATTGTTAAAGTTTTGCAAGAAGTTGGTTCAAAAAGAACTTTATTATCTATTTCTCATAGATTATCAGCTATTCTAAAAAGTGATAGGTTAATATCAATTGAAAATTTTACAAAAAAGTCTTAAAAATATTGTTTTAAGATTTTTTTTGTGATATCATGTTATATGTAAGCTTATATTTATTTTTTTCATAGTATTAGGGAGGGTATATGCAATTACTAATATTAACAGCACTTAGTGTTGGTGGGGCTACAGTTATTGGAGCTGGTATTGGTTTTTTATTTAAAAAACTACCACACAAATGGAATGACGCAATTCTAGGCTTTGCTGCAGGAGTAATGTTAGCAACTGCCATACAAGGTTTAATTATACCATCAGCAGAAATAGTAGGCAAAAGTGGTCTGTGGATTACTGCTCTTGGAATTCTCTCAGGTGCTTATGTTTTAAATATATTTGACAAACTAACTCCACATTTACACCACTTGACGGGTGTAGAAATTGAGGAGCATAAAAACAATGCTTCTTTAAATAAAGTAATGCTATTTGTTTTTGCTATTGCATTACATAATTTACCAGAGGGTTTAGCAGCTGGAGTTAGCTTTGGCTCTGGAGATATAAAAAATGCAATAACTGTATCGCTTGGTATAGCTATACAAAACATACCTGAGGGTATGGTTACTATATCCCCAATGATCATGAATGGAGTTAGTAAGAAAAGAGCTTTTTTTATAGCAGCATTTACTGGCTTTATTGAGGTTGTAGGAACATTTATTGGATATTATGCAGCATCGATATCTGAAGCAGTTTTACCATTTGCTTTAGCCTTTGCGGGTGGAACAATGCTATACGTCATTAGCGATGAAATGATTCCAGAAACTCATAGTCATGGACATGAAAGAATAGCAACTTATTCATTACTAATTGGATTTATAGTAATGTTGTTCTTAGATGCTTTTATAAGTTAGATGAATAGTATATATTTTTAATTTGACAACTATAAATGGTTATAATAATTATTATTAAATAGTTAAAGTAACAAGAAAGCCATTTATATTATAGAAAATAAAAAAATTACATATATTTTATAATGCCATTAAGTTTCTCATTATAATCGAGAAAATGGTATAATTGGAGGTTAACATGATAGACATAAAACTTCTTGCTAGCAGAGCTAATGTGTTGAAATTTGATAATGGAGCATTAATAGCAAAAGAAAACGAAGATTGCAGTGAAATGTTTATTTTACTTATTGGTAAGATAAACATTGTTAAAAATTATGGATTAGCAAATGAGAGAGTAGTAGAAGTACTAACACCTGGTAATATTTTTAATTTAGTTAATTTTTTCAATGAAAGTCCATGTACAGAAACGGCAGTTGCTGTAGGTGAAACAACAGTAGCAAGTATTAATAAAGCAAACTATGTTAGCTTAGCGAAAAAAAATATCAATTTATTTATACAACTATTAGAAACGCTTTCTTATAGTGCTTCTAAAATGCAAAATCAAATTAGATTACAGGATTTAGAAAAGCAAAAGCTCCTGGAACATTATAATATAAAAGAGGAAGATTTCTACAGATCCATTCTTTATCCAAACGGACATGGTAATTATTCACTAGTTCGACCAGATGAGTTCAATGAGTTTCTATATCCTCATAGTTATACATGCCCACATTGTAACCAAAGCTTTGATAGTGTAACTGCACTAAGTTCAAAGCTAGTTGCTAAGGGTGAGTTAAGCTGTGACTTAAGAAGACATTATCAATCCTTCGATGTGTTATGGTATGAAGTTGTGACTTGTCCTCATTGTTATTTCAGTTCATTTGAAAGTGGATTTGAAAATTCAATAAGACTTAAAAAACAATTGTTTTCTGATAAGCTTGAGTTAATAAAGAAGAATTTTAATATAGATTTTAAAGAACCAAAGACTTTAGACCAAGTGTTTGCATCTCATTATCTAGCTTTAATTTGTTCAGCTGGTTTTGAAAGCAAAAAACAGATTGATTCTAAGCTATGGTTATCCTTATCTTGGCTTTATGAAGATGTTAAGGATGCAAAAATGCTAGAACTTGCTAATGAGAAAGCGTTAGAAGCAACAAAGCTTTATTACAGTGAGACTGAGCTTTCATCAGAAGCAACACAGATAAATTTAATGATACTAGGAACTCTTGCAAGAAAAACTAAGAGATATAATGATGCTATGCTTTACTTAAGTAAAGCAATGTCTGTTAGAGATGGAAGACCTGCATATAAACGAATAATTGATATTGAAATGGATGAAATTAGATATAGGAATAAATAGCGTGTAATGGAGGTATAATTTGAATAAAGGTATAGATATGACTTTAGAAAAAATATTATCCTATGTAGATCACACACTTTTGGCACAAACTGCAACATGGGATGAAATTAAAGAGATATTGGATGATGCAATGAAATATAGCTGTGCATCAGCTTGTATTCCTCCAAGTTTTGTAAAAAGAGCAAAGGAATATTGTGGTGATAGATTAGCAATATGCACAGTAATAGGTTTTCCTAATGGATACAACTCAAGTGAAGTAAAAGCATATGAAACAAAGGATGCTATAGCTTCTGGTGCTGACGAGATTGACATGGTCATAAATATTGGTGATTTGAAAGACAAAAGATATGATTGTATATTAAACGAAATTAAGATTATTAAATCATTATGTGGAGATAGGATACTGAAAGTAATTATAGAAACCTGCTTATTGACTGATGAAGAAAAAATTAAAATGTGCCAAATAGTGAGTGAAGCGAAAGCAGATTATATAAAAACTTCAACAGGTTTTTCAAAATCTGGTGCAACTAGAGAAGATATAAAATTACTTAGAGAAAATATAAGTTCTAATGTTAAGATGAAAGCATCTGGCGGTATAAGTAGCTTGGAGGATGCAGTAGATTATATAAATTTAGGTTGCCAAAGACTTGGAACTAGCAGAATAGTTAAAATTGTTAAAACTAATCAATAAATAGTGTATATATTTTTTTAGGGGGAAGATATATGAATTTAGTTTGGTCAACATATATCCAGAAAATTGGAACTTTGTATTATAGTAGACAGCTAAGATTTTCTGATATATACAAGGAAAACTATAAAAAAGCATTTATGATTGATGATAAAAAAAGTATTTTAGAAATAGGCTGTGGACCAGGAGCACTGTCACAGTCTTTATGTCGTTGGTATCCAAATTCAAACATTGTTGGAATCGATAGGGATAGTAGCTTTATTGAGTTTGCACGTGAAAAGTCTTCAAGTTGTAGTTTTATAGAAGGGGATGCCACTAATCTTCCATTTGAAGATGAAAGCTTTGATGTTGTAATCTCATATACGGTTTAAGAGCATATTGAGCCTTCAAAATTCTTCAAAGAACAATATAGGGTTTTAAAGCCAAATGGAGTATGCTTAGTATTATCTGCAAGACGAGGTATTAATATTAAAGCAGGTATAATATCAGAGGAATCCGAGTTTGAGAAGAGTATTTACAGTCGCAAGGATATAGATAAATGCTATGATGAAATACATAAAAAGTACAATGTAGGAGCTTACTCTATGAATGAAGCAGAGCTTCCTAGAATAATGGCTCAATATAGTTTTAAAAATATATCTACTAATTATCTTGCTATAAATCTTACTCCAGATAATCCTTCAACATCTAAGGAAACAGCTTATGCAATTATTAATGAGAATAGACAAAATGACTTAGATGGAGTAGAGGCTTTGTATGACATTTCAGCAGGAACTATTAAATTTGATGAGCTAGAGAAGTTAAAAGCTATAATAAATTCTAAATATAATGAACGACTTAAGCTTTATGATGCAGGTATAAATCAATGGGATACCAATATGTCCTTAAATTTGATATTAAGAGGAACTAAATAGTAGGTGGTATTATGAGTGATATAAAACAAGGAGATTTAGAGCAAAGAGTATTGGAGCTAGAGAAAAGAGTAAAACAATTGGAGCAAGGAGTAATGCTTGATAAAGAACAAACTCCACAATCAAAAGTTGAACAAGCTACTAATAATGAATATGAATCACCTGTAAATAATTTAAAACCTCAGGTTTTCATGAAAGAAAATATAAGAAAGAAAGATAAGGTTTCAAAGAAAAAAATAGGTGAGGCTGAAATAGGTAAATATTTGGTTGGAATATTAGCAGCAGTTTTAATATTTATAGCTGCAGCTTCTTTTATTAGTTTAATATGGGCTTCTTTATCAGATGCTATGAGATTGAGCCTAATATTAATTTCTGGTTTATTATTGACAACTACTGGCTTTTGTTTGATAAGAAAAAGCAAAAATCCTATATCCTCTCTTATACTAGGTACAGGAGCAGGGCTTATATTTATAAGTATAATATCGGCAAATATGTTTTTTAATTTTATTGGTAATATAACATCCATAATTTTAGTTGCTATTTGGTCGATATTTTTCATATTGTCTTATAAGTATACGAGGATGTTTTTTACAAGCATTATTGCTTATATAGGAAGCATAGTTGCTTTGTTATTAGGAGCAAGTATTACACTTAGTAACAATGAATTTATTGCACTAATGTTATATGTAACAAGCATTTCAGCAACCTTAGTTATTACAAGTCACAAATGGCTAGATGAGCAAAAGAAAATAATTAGTATTTTATTATCAATGCTTAGCTATGCAATACTTCTTATGATTGGTTTTGGATTAGAAGATTTTAATTTAATATTATACTTTATTATAATAATAGAATATATATTATTTAATTATATGTATTATAGAGTGGAAAAGTTAGGGAAAAAACAATGGGCTTATTTAATTGTTAATGCTCTTGTCAGTATAATTACACTAATGTTTTTAAGCAGAGTAAATTCAGGAATAAATTCAAACATATCAGTAGAGCTTGCTTGGTTTTTTGCAATTAATCTTATGCAAATGATTATATTTGAATTTTTTACTAAAAGTATAAGACGAGTAAATATTTTTTATTATGTAATTATTCAAGCTATTACAGCAATCATATTTAATATTGATAAATTTAACACTTTTGGCGGTATGTCAATACTATCTATTGTATTAATCGTATTCCAAATTCTTAACCGTCATAGTAATTATAGAACTTCAATTACTGTAATTATTATAATAGATACATTACTTTCGTACTTTACATTTCTTAAGTCGGATATTGCATTGCTTTATGGTTTACTACAAATTATATCAGCTACTTATCTTATATATAATACATATAATCATGAGAATTATAGCAAATCAGTTATTAAAGAAGGAATATTTAAAATAATCTGGATGATTGTTTATCTAGTAAATGCTTATTTTATAACTAATAATATAGTGGATTTTATAATTAAAAATGCTGAAGTAACAACTCATTCTCATAGATATAGAGAAGTAATTTCTTACATGGTTTTGAGCATAGCAACTTGTACTATAGTTGCATCAGGATATTTTAAGGATTGGAAATCAGATAAATTTAAATGGTTCACTAAAAATGAAACTGTTTTAGAGGATAAAATTTCTTTAGTATTTTATATAATTCTATCTGTTGTGTATTTTTTTGGTTTATATATAATCTCGTTGCCAGATGTATGGCATCAGCAATTGATTGCAATTTTATCAGTAGTAGCTGTAGCCCTAGTTCAGTCAAAGAACTTAGTTGATAATTACAAAAATCAAGCTTTAGTAGGCCTTTGGATTGGATTCAAATATTCTGCTTTGACTTGGACTATAATGTATTCTGTATGGAATATTAAGCTTGAATCGGTACTTATGAGCGTAGCAGGCTTGACAATTGCATTATTAAGTATAGCACTTGGATTTAAGCTGAAGATGAAGTCATTGAGGTTATATGGCTTGATAATTACAATTCTAATGGTATTGAAATTCATTGCTATTGATTTAAGTCAAGAAAATTCAATAATAAGAATTGTAGCTTTATTTATAGGTGGAATTATTTGCTTTGGAATTACTTTACTATATAATAAATTAAATAAAGAGAATGATTAATTAAGTTTTATTAGGAGTCTGACATGAATAATTTATTTGAAAAAATACCTTACAGTATTAAAAAACATATCAAGAACATTCCATATAATTTAGATGAAATTGGTTGTTCTGATTCACAAATTTTATGTTTTGAAAATGATATAATACTAAAAAAAGAGTTATCAAGCTATGAATCTATGGAATTTACAATGATGAAATGGCTTCAAGGAAAATTACCTGTTCCTAAAATAATAGAATTTTGTACTTTAAATGGATACAACTACTTACTTATGTCTAGGATGGATGGACTTATGTCTTGTGATAAATACTATTTAGATAAGCCTGAGGAATTAGTACATTTACTTGCTGAGGGACTAAAAATTTTATGGAAAGTAGATATAAAAGAATGTCCTCATGTAAACGATATAGAAAATAAGCTTAAATTAGCTAGAATTAGAATAGATAATAACTTAATTGATATTAATGACTGCGAGCCAGAGACATTTTCAGAAAACGGTTTTAAGGATATAGAGGAGCTTTATACGTTTTTAATTGAAAATAAGCCAAATCAGGAATTAGTATTTTCTCACGGTGACTATTGTTTACCAAATATTTTCTTCAAAAATCATGTTGTAAGCGGATTTATAGATTTAGGCAATTGCGGCATAGCAGATAAATGGCAGGATATAGCTTTATGTGTTAGATCGTTAGAGCATAATTTAGGTAATAAAGATTATATAGATTTACTATTTAAAGAATTAGGCATAGAAAGAGATGACGAAAAGATAAGATATTACATATTACTAGATGAGTTGTTTTAAATAATACACAGTTTAATCTCAAAATAAGGAAAAATTTGCATCTTAACTAAATCTATTAGCAACTTGGCATACAGCTATTGTTTGTTGATAGATTTTTATATATAATTTAGTAAAGCGCGAGGTGATGGATTTGAAGATAACTGTTGAGCATGTTGATTGTGAGGAAAATGAAATAGTTTTAAGGTGCAAAAGCGTTGATGAAGAAATACTTGAAATACTTAGCATATTAAAGGAACAAACATTTAAAATACCTGCTAAAAAGGATGGAAATGTTACAATACTAACTCCACGGGAAATCTTATATGCTGATGCTGTAGATAACAAAGTTTTTTTATATACTAATGATAGTGTTTATGAAACATCTGAAACATTGCACTTAATTGAAAGTAAGTTTACCAATTTTGGATTTTTAAGAATAGGTAAATCTCAGGTTGTAAATTTACAGCATGTTAGAAATTTAAGGAATTTACTTAATAGCAGAACTGAATTGACCTTAAATAATAATGAAAAACTTATAGTGTCAAGGCATTATACTCAGCTTCTTAAAAATAGACTTGGATTATACGATTAGAGGAGGTTTTGTTTATGAAAAATTGGTATTATGCATTTTTTGCTCGCATATATGAGGGCAAAACAACTGGTGCAATATATTTTATATTTTATATTATGTTTTATATGATTTTTTCTGTATTAAAATATGGATTTGTAAACTATTCAATTGATTTTATCACAATAATTCAAATGATAGTATTATGTTCACTGCTAGGGTTGTCTCAGGTCATTATATTTTCAAAACATAATATCAATATAAAGAGAATGTCTATTTGGTCAGTCATCAACATTTTTTTAACTGTGTTTTTTGTAGAGTATTTTAATTGGTTTGATGAATTCGGTGTTTGGTATAATTTGCTTATGTATGCTTTAAATACAATAGCTATATGCATGTTTTTTATAGCATTTAAAATAAGTATAAATTATGAAACTAAACGAATGAACAAAGCTTTACAAGATTTTCAATCAAACTATAAAAAATTTTAATTGGAGGATTATATAATGTACGCTATTGAAACAAACAAGCTTACTAAGAGTTATGGAAAATCAAGAGGTATTATTGATGTGGATTTAATGATTGAAGAAGGTGAAATATTTGGATTTATAGGTCCAAATGGAGCTGGTAAATCAACCACAATAAGAACATTGCTAGGACTTATACATAAGACAAGTGGAGAAGCTAAAATTTTCGATTTAGACTGTGAAAAAAATAAGAAGGAAATTTTGAAGAATATTGGATACTTGCCTAGTGAAGTATTTTATTATGACAATATGAAGGCCATAGATTTGTTAAATTATTCAGCGAGCTTTTATAAAAAGGATTGCTCTGATAAAATAAACTATTTGGCTAATGAGTTAGAGCTTGATTTAAACAAAAAAATTGAGGATATGAGCTTAGGTAACAAGAAAAAGGTAGGTATTGTACAAGGGCTTTTGCACAGTCCAAAGCTTATAGTTTTAGATGAGCCTACAAGTGGCTTAGATCCTCTTATGCAAAAGAAATTTTTTGATATTATCCTTGAAGAAAATAAGAAAGGAGCTACGGTTCTATTTTCTTCACATATATTGTCAGAAGTGCAGCGTATTTGCGATAGAGTAGCAATTATAAGAGAGGGAAGAGTAATTCAAGTACAAAAAATAAGTGATTTACAAAGCAACTCATATAAAAAGGTATCTTTTACTATTTCTGATGATGAGGTATATTCAAATATTCAACTTGATGGAATTGCTGATATAAGTATAAATGAAAAACATATTAGTTTTATTTATAAAGGTGACTGTAATTTACTTTTAAAAGAAATTACAAAGTACAACTTAAAAGATATTGATATTTCTGATCCTGAGTTAGAGGAAATATTTATGCATTACTATTCTTAATGGCTCAACGAAGTTGAGACTATATTAGCTGTATAAAATATTTAGCTATAAAATTTTTAATAAAAAAAGGAGAAAATGTAATGAATATTTATTTGTTTGAAATTAAGAATATATTAAAATCTTGGTTTTGGTGGACATTTAGCATTATAATTGTTTTACTTATCTTTATGATAAGTGTATATCCTATTTTTCAGGATGGGGGAGAGGAATTGGTAGAATTATTTAAAAATTTTCCTCCAGAATTTTTAACCGCTTTAGGGATTAATTTAGATAATTTATTTAGTGTTGAGCCATTTTATGCTTTTAGTTTTATTTACATAGGCCTAATGTCAGCAATAATGGCTGTTGCAATTTCTGTTAATGTGTTTTCAAGAGAAAAAAGAAGTAAGTGCATGGATTTTATTCTAACTAAACCAATTGAAAGAATTAAAATTTTTATATATAAACTAGCTACATGTTTGACAGCGTTCATTTTAAACAATTTAATTTATATTTTATGTACAATAATAATATTTTTTACAAAAGATAAGAATTATAATTTTACTTTTGAAAGCTTACAGCTAGTATTAGCACCGTTTTTAACACAACTAGTATTTATGTCATTTGGTATATTAATTTCCATAATGTTTATAAAAATTAGATCAGTTTCAGTTATATCTAGTTCAATTGGAATCATTGCTTTAATTTTATCAACATTAATGAATTTATTGGAAAAGGATTATTTGAATTTTCTTGCACCACTTAAATATTTTGATCCTGCCTACATAGTAAGCAGTGGAGCTTTTGACACTAAATTAGTTGTTTTTGCAATATTTATAACTCTTATAATAGTTTTTTTATCCATGAAAAAATATTGCAGTGAAGATATATCTTATATGTAAAAGATATAAAGCAAATTTACTGGAGGTCATTATGAATATATATAAACATGAATTAAAAATTGGTTTAAAGCCGTTTATATTTTGGATTTTGGGATTAGCATTCTTAATAATATTAGGAATGACAAAATTCTTAGGCTTTGAGGGAACAAGTGGTAAAGAAATGGCAATTATTCTAGATAAAATACCAAAAGTAATAATGATAGTATTTGGAATGGGAGATGTAGATATATTAACTCCTGGAGGATACTATTCAGTACTAGAAAGTTATGCTGTTATATGTACTATAATTTATGCAATTAATCTAGGTTCAAATTCAGTAGCAAGGGAAAGCATAGATGAAACATATGAGTTTATATTTACAAAGCCTTGTTCTCGTACATATATTTTACTTAATAAAATTTTAGCAGCCTTTACTTACTTATTTATTTTCTGTATATTAAATTTAGTTTTTTCATATATATCATTTATTGTTTATGATATTGAAAATACAATAGTTAAAGAAATGATTTTATTTGCTATATCAAACGCTTTAGTAGGATTATTATTCTTTACTATTTCAATATTTTTAGCTGCATTCGCTAGAAAAATTGAAAAGGGTATAGGTAACAGTTATAAAATATTTTTAATAACATATATAGCATCAGTTTTATATGATATATTTAACTGGCCAGAAATAACCAAAATATTTATTCCTTTTAAATATTTCATATCTACTGATTTATTAGCACAGAATCTTAATATAATATTTGTGATAATAAGTTTAGCGTTAAGCTCAGTAGCTTTATTTTTAGCATTTAGAGTTTTTGAAAAAAGAGATTTAAATGCTGTATAGAAAGAGTAATTAATAATTTATAGGACACAAATATTACTAATATTTGTGTCCTAATATCAATTAATCCTCTTTATAATATTTTATATGTTCTTTAAAATACTTTCCTATTTTCTCTACTTCTGACATTCTTATATCTATTTTTTTATCATCTAAATACCAATCATCGTTGTGTATATTCTTTCCATCCACTACTGATGACACTTTTATATCTACATTTTTAGGAAATACAACTGCATATGTTAAATAACATCTTCTTGAATGAAAATTCTTACATACTAAAATTATTTTATTAAACTTTATATCTTTTTCTTTTAGAACCTCTAATGAAAATTGTGCATTTTCAAATGTATTAGTAGCTTTATCTTCTTTCAAGAAAGCTTCTCTTGGAACACCTAGCTCTATTCCTTTTTCAACTAAAAACTCCCATTCAGATTTATACTTTTCTAGTTTTTTATTTTTCCCACCTGATGGTAATATATATGGTGCTAATCCTAATTTATATAATCTAGCTGCTTCTTCTATAAGCTGTACATGTGAACCTCCAGGAATTAGTATTACATCTGATGGCTCAACTTCATCCTTCACAAAAATAAAATCTGTTATTGATTCATAAATAAAATTCATAATATATTCTCCCATTTATTATTAATCTCAACAAAAATACTATGTTATCTAGACTTCTATTAACTTTATATAACTACAACTTCTATGCCTTTTTCTTCAATTTTAATTAATTCATCTTCTATCGCTTCTGAGTCAGTGATTAAAGTATCAAAACAGTTTGTATCGCAAACTTTTATAAAAGCTTTTACACCAATTTTATGATTTGGTAGCATAAGAATTTTTCTTCTAGAGTTTTCTATAACTGTTCTTTGGAATGTTGCTGTTTCGTCAGTTCCATTAGAGAATCCAAAATCTGCTTCTATTCCAGCTCCAGTTATAAAACATATGTCAAAATGCATATTTTTTACAAAAGCAGTAGCAAAGCTATCTACTAAAGATGTGGTTCCATGCATTCGCATTTTTCCTCCAGTAATATAAACTGTTACATTATCCCAATACTTTAGCTCGTCAGCTAATGTAGCTGAATTTACAACTAAAGTATATGAGACATTCTTAGGTAAATGTTTAAGCATGATAAATCCTAATGAACCACTTGTTAAATAGACAACATCATTTTCTTTAACGAATGTTGCTGCTTTTTTTGCTATAGCATCATAATTAGGGTAAACATCAAAATTTTTCATATCTCTATGTCTTGGTGGGAGAGAATTTACTTGACTAATTGTAATAGCACCACCATGAGTTCTTTTTAGTAAACTTTTTTCTTCAAGTATTCGTAAATCTCTTCTTGCTGATTCCACCGAAATTCCAAATCTCTCTTGAATTTCATTTATTGATATTCTACCATTAATTTTTATTATGTTTAAAATTTCTTGATGTCTTTCTTCAATAAACATTAAAATCATCTCCTTGATATAAAATTGATAATGAAAAATAAGTGTCTACCTAAATTTTCCATTATCAAGATTATATCATAAACGGTAATAAAGTCAAGATAATAATTAATAAACGGTAAGATAAATTAACATTTATTAACGTTGCGTTAATTCAGCATGATTGCACATAAATATTTATAGTTTTGGCTGCGCAAAAGCCATCCTACATAATGACCAGTTTAATGTGGAGGCTTTCACTTCATCAGCAATACTCCAAAGATTATCAACAATTCTAATTTCAACATTTCGCTTAAATAACTCTGAAAACAAATCATCCAGTATATATTTTGCTGTTGGTATTTGTGTTGATTTTGATATATAATATCCAGCAATGTCATCTTGAAGGACAAAATCATCAACAATAAACTCATATAAATATAATGTTGTTGATTGCATAGCTTTAAACCACTTGCTCTCAATAACAATTGCATGAGTCATGTTAGGTGATGAAAAGAAGTTTTTCTTGTCAGTTTCATTTGTGTTTTTACCAACATGATAAGTAACTCTAGGACAGTTTCTTGGTGTTAAAAAGTTTGGTAAACGTGCTTCGTCAATAGCCCAAACTAATCCAACATTCTTATTCAAATCATTTCTATCTGGTATTCTAGGTTCAAATTTACATATATTTGCTTCTTCACTAACGTGAAATAATCTCATTTTCTGTCCCTCCAAGATAAATGTTTAATCACTAATATCTGAATACAAATTTTACCATAATAAAACAAGTAGTGCAATTAAATATTATTTAATAAATTTTTGTATAATATATAAAAAAATTGACAAAGAACGAATGTTCTGCTATTGTTAATATAATATATATCGATTATAATTAAAAGTGAGGAATAGAAAATGGCTATTTTTAAATTTTATCAAATTTTTCGAAGTCTTAAAGAGGAACTTGGAGAACAAAAGGCTAAGGAAGTCTTTTATGAGTATGAAACTCTTCCAGATAAAATGTCAGCAAATGAACAAGCAATGCTTGCAAGTAAAATTATGGATAGACTTGATAATTCTTTTGATGTGGAAACTGTTAAAAGAATACGACATAGACATCCTTGTAACATTCCAAAAACATATGACACTATAATCAATGAGTTAGTAGAGAAGTATCCAAATATAGAAAAACGTCTTGAAGAATATGAAAAATGGTCTGGAAAAATATCTATTAAAATTGAAGGTGATAGCTTTATTACTTCATGGGGCTTAACTGACTGTGTATGTGGAATGTTTAGTAAACTAAATGAATATGAGCATATCTCAAGAAGCTGGTGTGAATGCTGTAATGCACATAATGCTAAATTATTGAGTAAGCTTTGTGGCAAAGAAGTTGAGTCTGAACTAATTGATGGGATAGCCTGTGGTGGAAAGGATTGTATTTTTAAGATATCAAATTATAAATAATGAGAACAATAACAAAATAATAAATAAGCAAAACGAGGAAAACTATGAATAAAACAATAGGTATTGTTGCTCATGTTGATGCTGGAAAGACTACCTTAACAGAACAGATGCTTTATATTACAAATACTATTAAACAAGCTGGAAGGGTGGATTCCAAAAACACAATGCTTGATTACCATACAATTGAAAAAGAACGAGGAATTACTGTTTTTTCAGATCAAGCATCTTTAAGATACAAGGACTCTACTATACATATAATAGATACCCCTGGTCATGTGGATTTTTCCTCTGAAATGGAACGATCCTTGAAAGTACTGGATTGTGCAATTATTGTTCTATCTGCTGTTGAGGGTATACAGGGACATACAGAAACAGTATGGAAACTGTTAAGACAATATGACATTCCTACAATATTTTTTATTAACAAGCTTGATAGGCAAGGAGCAAATTTTAATAAAATTTGTGAGGACATTGCTGCAAATCTTACAAGTAAGATTTGTGTTTTTACAAGACCAAGTACAGATGAAGATTTTTCATCTGTTATTACTATGTTTGATGAAGGTAGTTTTGATAGCAGTATAATAGAGTTTTTATCAGAGCATGATGATTTGCTTTTAGAAAAATATTTGAATGATGAAAATATTTCATATGCAGAGCTAAAAGAAAGTCTAATAAAACAATTTTCATCCTGTGGAATATTTCCGTGTTTATGTGGCTCAGGGCTTAAAAATATTGGTATTAATAATATACTTGATTTTATAAATTCATTTGTTCAGACAAATTATTCTGATGATGAAAAGTTTGGAGCATTAGTTTATAAAATAAAGCATGATGAGAACAACAATAAGCTTACATATATTAAAGTAATGTCAGGCACTATAAAAACAAGAGACATAATTGAACACAGAGCACTTGAAGATAGTGAAGTTATTCAAGAGAAAATTAATCATATAAAGCTTAGTGTTGGAAATAATTATTTACTTATTTCTTCAATATCAGCAGGTGAATATGGTGTTCTAGTGGGTGTGAATAACTCTTATGTTGGAGAAGGATTAGGGATATGCGAAGATTATGTTGATTTTTCTATCAAACCAGTTTTACAATCAATAGTTAAATATGATCCAACCCTCAATCCAAAAGAAGTTTTAGACATATTTCAGATTCTTAATACTGAGGATCCTTCTTTGGGAGCTGAATGGAACAACACGTTAGGCCAGCTTCAAATAAATGTAATGGGTGTTATTCAGCTTGAAGTTTTAAAGCATCAAGTATTAGAACGATTCAACTTGAATGTAGAATTTGAAGAACCAGAAGTATTATATAAAGAAACAATAAAAGCTGAAACTACTGGCTTTGGTCATTTTGAACCTTATAGGCATTATGCCGAAGTGAAATTTAAAATGACTCCATTAAAAAGAAATACTGGTATTACTTATTCAAGTAACATAAACCATGATATACTTAATTATAGGTGGCAAAAATTAATTTTAAAATTAATTAATTCTTCATGTAGAAAAGGAATTTTAACAGGTTCTCCTATAACAGATATACATTTTGAATTAATAAAAGGTTTAGTACATCAAGAACATACTTCTGGTGGTGATTTCGCTCAAGCAGTTGCAAGAGCAGTGAGACAAGGATTAGAAAGCATAGAATGTATATTGTTAGAGCCTTATTATAAGTTTAAAATTACTGTAAATCAAGATTTATGTGGAAGAGTAATGAATGATATTACTAAAATGTACGGAAATTTTGATGCACCTATTACCATTGGAAATAATTCAATAATAAGTGGAATAGTTCCAGTAGCATCCTCAATGAATTATGCTAAAGAGTTATTATCCTTTAGTAAAGGTAAGGGAAGTATTTCATTATTGTTTGATGGATATAATACTTGTCATAATACAGAAGAGGTTATAGAAAAATATAACTATGATAGCAACTCAGATCCTGAATTTACATCAAATTCTGTATATTGTAGCAAAGGAGCTGTATACTCAGTACCTGGATATGAAGCTGAAAACCATAGACGTGGATAAAAGGTAAAAAAAAAGATGCTCAAAAATTAATTCAAAATGCTTCAGTAATTTTTTTACTAGGTGGAGATACAATCGAACAAAATGCTCTATTGAATAAATACGAGTTGTCTGATTTGATTAAAAAAGGTGAAGCAATTGTTATGGGAACAAGCGCTGGTGCTATTAACATGACTGCAAAATGGCTTTGCTCAAAATATGATGGCTATGATGTTGAAGAAAGCTCTGTTCGTGACGGTATAGGTTTAAACAATTTTTCTTTTCAACCTCATTTGAATCGTAATAAAGACATAGTTATAGGAGAATTACTTCCTTTATCAAAGGAAATGGATGTTTATTTGGCAGATCAAGGTGCTGTGCGTGTAAAAGAAGATAAGATTGATATTATAGGCAATGTTTATCTTATGTTTAACTTAAAGACACAAAAACTGAATGAAACACTTTTATTGTGTAAATATTACGAAAATCTAGGGTATATTCCTCATGCAATATTTCATTATAGCTTATATTTAATAAAGCACCTATACCAGGTTCTACTGCTGAAATCAAACTGATTGCACCTTGACTTAAACCAAGATTTTCTAAGGTTTGACGAACAGAGTTTTCTATAAGGGGTAGATATTCAGCAGAATAATATGGCAATATTTGTATTATTTGTGAGCGAATATTAGGTGGAAGACTTTTCATGAGATGCGTAAATGCATACTGGTTAAGGTCTTCCCAAGATGTATTTCTTTCCATTGGAGTCAATTGATATAGAGGATAAAGCATCTGTTCTATAGAGTCTGATGTCCTTAAACGTGTATTATGAACATAAATAAAATTATTGCGTTGAGATACTGACAAAGGGTATGTATTAAGCCCAAATAAATCTATATAGTGCCAGGTAGTTTCATGACTTATAGGAATTCTATGAGCACCAAATTCACTATAGTATTTTCCTTCACGGTCAAAATAGTAGGTATAAACCCTTCCACCAAATCTATCTTTATTTGAATCTAAAATTGTAATATCAGCTCCAACCTTACGAAGCTCAAATGCAGCAGATAAGCCTGCTAATCCTCCTCCAATTATACCAATTTTTACTCCAGCTAGCTCTTCTGGAGCTGCATAATTTGTAATATCTAAAGGAGGACTTAATAAATTAATGATATATTCATAATCTTCTGTTCTTTCTTGCTCTTCTAAAGATTGCCTAAGCATTTCATGCCTTTGTTCATTTGTTGGATTTACTACCTGATTTAATGGAGTAGTCATTAATTATACCTCCAAATATTATTATAATAATAAATATATTCGTGATGCTTCTAAATTATAATAAAATAAGTAAGGTAAATAAATAATTTATTAACGTTTATTGCCTAATTCCACTAGTTTTATATATTGAGGAATATCTTCTAATGTTGGGTATGTTTTAAATTGTGCATTGGCTTATTAACATAAATACTTACAGAATATGGATTTTGATTATTAAGCTCCATCTCGATAAAATCTTCAACTATAAATCCTGCTGATTGAAATTCTTTTAAATAACCATTTTTATTTCTTGCTCTTGCGGGAACGAGAGGTATCCAAACTTCTATGTCTTTACTTTCGTTATTACCAGTACGTAAACATGGTGTTTCATAATCACTTCCAGAAATTTGCTTCCATTGCTCATATGTATCAATCGTACCAACAAACTCATTTTCTACATAACATTCACGGAAGAATAACATAGGTGCACCATTTTTTAATGTGTTAAATGCGTTTTGAAGATAAGTGTTTCGTTCTTTATCTGTAACGAGCATATGAAAACCCATACAATCAAGAGCTGCATCATAAGTTTCATTACATGTTTCTTTTACCATATCAAGTATATCGACTTTTGCATTTGGAAAACTTTTTAATCTTTCTTTCGCTTTTTCCACTGCTGATGGAGCTATATCAAATCCATGATAATGACAACCAAGTATAGATAAAATAACCCCACAAGCACCTTCGCCACAAGCATATTCAATGATTTTCTTACCAACAAGATTGTTTTTAATCACCCATTTTTCAAGTGTGGACAAAAGGACTTCATCATCAGGTAAATGTCCCCAGTATTCAATTCCAGCTGCAAAAACATTTTGATAACGAGTTTCATAAGCTAAATAGTATGGTTTATTCATTGATATAATCTCCTATTTAAATTTTTTATTTAGTAACTGATTAGGTTTTTAAGTTCACTATGAATAGTTTTTATTTTTAGTTATAATAATTCTTTTAACTACAAATGGTATGTGTAAAGCAAAAAACTCATAAGCTATCAAGCTAGAAATAAACCCAGCTACGTCAAATAGCTTATTTATGGTTCCCAGACCATACCATATTCCAACAATAAAATTGATAGTCATAATAGAAACAATGATTGTACTAGTATTAGTCCATAAAAATCCAGATTTATTTTTACTTAAGCAAAAATATAGTAGAAATATTATGATAACAGCACTTGTTGTTATAATTGAAATAAATGCAAAATAATCAAATTTCTCTAATGCCCATGATACGAAATCACTTTCAAAACCTCTAATGCTTACATTTCGATTTAAGCTATTAATAAGTCGTGTTCTAGTTATCACAATGCCAACTATTCCTACAATAGAAAAAATTGAAGATAGGATAATATGACACAGATTTAATATTTTACTTTTACCAAATGCTATAATACAATTACCGATTATAATTATTAATATAGCAATTATCGTCGGTGGTATATATATGTACATTGCGAACCTCCTATAAAACAAATTTTATTTACCACTATTATAAAGACATGTAAAAATTTTACCATAACGAAGTAATTATATCAAGCGATATTCTAAGAATTATGTTTGAAAGGGATTCATACTTCAAACATCATAAGTAATCCTTTCTAATTATTAGATAATTTTTCTTGAAATGTTCTATATGATGATATATAATAATTATGGATTTGTTATCCAATTTTTATAAAATTTTAAACATTTTTAAATAATTTGCTGTACTCCATATTTATGGCTTTTATATTAATATGTATTGCTATTATTTTTTTATATTGTCCCCATTTTTTAGTAGAGCTAGGAGGGTCTACCTTAAGGCAAATTTCTGGAGTGTATCAAAATAATTAATGAATTGACAAATGAACATTAAAAGCTCATGATATAGACGTCTATAATATTTAACAAGAAAAGGAGGTTAGATTTTTAAGTTAAAATATTAAGAAGATTTCTTATTAGAGCAATGATAATAATTAATAATAATTTTTGGAGGTTATATTTATGAAAAAAAGAATTTTTTCAATATTATTAACAGCAATAATGCTGTTAACAATGGTTCCTTTTGTATCTGCAGCATCTACAATTCCAACATCTTTTAAAGCACCGAGTTCATTGATAACAAATGAAGAAGAGTACTCAACCAATATATTTTTTTCAGTTGATTCAGAGCTGCTAAAATTTATTGATGAAGAACAAACTGATCATGGAGCTCTAGGTATAAGCAGTGTTAGTCATACAGCGCAAATAGACTGGAAGTTAAATAATGGTGATTGGCATTATACATCTGATTGGGATGATTTAAGCGAAGACTATCAATATGATTCAGGAATTTATGCAAGTACCGGATACCTTTCTGGGTATACTACAAATGACGTATCTATCTTTGATCTTAGAAATGGTGATGAAGGCTTAACTGCTCTTCAAAAAATGTTAGGAAATGCAATGATTAAAGGCAGTGATGAATCAGGTTATGAAAATAGACTTGATCTTGCAAACAATACTTTTTATTTCAGAGTCAGATTAATGGTTTCATATCATGTAGAAGAAACAAATGAAAGTGTGTTTATACTTTCTCCTTGGTCAGAAGTTTTAACTTATGGAAAAGGTGCTACAGCACTAGAAAAACCTACAAGTCTTGAAAAACCAACTATATTAAATCCCGTGGTAGGTAAGAATTCGGATGGTTCACCTAAAATCTTGTTTACAGCAATTACTCCTAAACAAGTGCAGGATGCAAGTAACTACATTGAAGCAAAAGACTTGGACAGTATTGAGGTTCAAAACCAAATAAATGTAAATAATACCGGATGGGTAGATGCAGAAGCCGGTGTATGGTGGCTGGCAAGTGAAACACGTAGTTTTGATGTGCCAAAAACCTACGATAACGGAAAAGAAATAATTATAGATAAAGCATATATTCAAATCAGAACACGCTATTTATACGAGGGTGGCACTAATGTAGGTGCGCTTCAATCAGAGTGGTCTAATATTATATCTATTAATAGCCCTGCATGGAATAATGCTAGTGGTTGGGCTTTGCCTGAACTGCAGAAAGCTGATGAATTAGGGCTAATTCCAGATATTTTAAAAAACAAAGATATGGCAAAACCAATAACAAGAGAAGAGTTCTGTGAACTAGCAGTTGCACTTTATGAAAAAATGACAGGAGAAACTAGTGAACCTATTAGTCCAAATCCATTTACGGATACTACTAATCCTCAAATATTAAAAGCATTTAAGATTGGAATTACAACTGGAACATCAGCTACAACATTTACACCAAATAAATCTATTACAAGAGAAGAATGTGCAGCTATGTTATACAGAACAATAAAAGGAATCAAGCCCGATGGAGATTACAGTATAATAGGGGTAAAAGACTTTCCTGATCAAAAGGATATTGCAGCTTATGCAGTAGAAGCAACTAAATATATGGCAAAGATAGAAATTATAAAAGGGGATGCACAAGGAAACTTTATGCCAAAAGCTACTACAGAAGCTCAAAAAGCTACAGGATACGGCATGGCATTAAGACAAGAGGCAATTGCTATGTCTGTAAGAACCAATGAAAAATTAAAATAATAAGCAAAAAACAAAGATTGTACAAAGGATAAAACCTTTAGTGCAATTTTTATTTTTGCTTTGATTAATTTCTAAAAAAGAGCTATTGTTTTTCTACTATTAGTAAATATTTTCTAATTTTTTGATAATTTTTCTTGAAATATTTTATATGATGATATATAATAACTTAGGAATTATTTTTCCAATTTTTAGAGCGAAACAAGTTTCGCTTTTTACAAAGGAGTGATTAGATTATGGCAAAAAATATTAATATGGTGGTTTTAAAATAATTTAATATTGAGGTACAAGGCCAAAGCTTGGTTTTGTATGACATAGCAATGCCTTATTTGCGTTGTTATAAAACCCTTTTGTAATGCTGTTAATAATATTGAAAGTATCATAGATAATATGGGAAAAAATTATCTTAATATCTTTTAAAACATAACTTGCTAATGGGCAAGTTTTTTTGTGCAAAAATTGGAGGAAATATAATGATTAATTTAAATGAATATGGTTGGGATTTAACTTATGCTGAGGATGTAAAGCAAAATTTAATACCAGCAAGAGTAGTAGAGGTTCACAGAGAGTTATATAAGGTTATATGTGAGCATGGAGAACTAAATGCAAGATTAAAAGGAACATTTTATAAAGAGATAAAATTTGATGATGATATACCTGTAGTTGGCGATTTTGTATATTTACAATATAATGAATATGGTGATTCATTAATTGCAAAATTGTGTAAAAGGAAAAGTAAATTTTCAAGAACAAACTTTTCTGGTCATGCTGCTGCTTATGTTAAAACAATACATGAGCAGTTAATTGCTTCAAATTTTGATTATGTATTTATCGTAGTTTCGTTAAATCATGATTTTAATTTAAGTAGGATTGAGAGATATATTGGTGCTGCAATGGTGAGCGGTGCTGAGCCTGTAATAGTACTTACTAAAGCTGATTTAAACAGTGATTATGAAAAGTATGTCATTGAATTAAAATCTCAGTATGAAAATATAGATGTTGTTGCTATCAGCTCAAAAACTGGATTTGGTTTAGAGTCTTTAGAGAAATATTTGAATAGAGGAAAAACATTGGTCCTTTTAGGTTCATCAGGAGTTGGAAAGTCAAGTCTTGTAAATGCTATATCAGGCGATGAAATCATGAAGGTTAACAGAATAAGAGAAGATGACTCAAAGGGTAGACATACTACAACTCACAGACAACTGATAATGCTAGCGTCTAAAACTATGATTATAGATACTCCTGGTATGAGAGAGTTAGGAATGTGGGATGCTGGTGAAGGCATTAAAAAAACCTTTGATGATATCGAGGAATTGATGGAGCAATGCAAGTTTTCAGATTGCTCTCATAGAAGCGAGCCAGGCTGTGCTATAAAAAATGCATTAGAATCAGGTGAGCTTGATGAAGATAGATGGAAAAGATATTTACTACTAAAACATGAAGATAAATTTGTTAAGCAAAAATCAGCTTATACAAAAAAAGAAAAGCTAATAAATAAAATTAAGAGGGGATAGGTATAGATTATGAATAAATTATTAAAGCCAAATAAAAGGATGAGAGAGCTGCTAAGCTTTACACCTTTACAATATATGATGGATTCAATGGAGGAAAACCCTAAGCTAGCTGATTATTATATTGATAAAGCAGAGAATACATGCTTTATTCTAATGGGAGTATATCTATTTGTAGCTGGAGAAGTATCAAAAGAAGCTCTTGATTATTTAGATAAGCAAATACTAACAGAAAAAGCAAGAGAAAACTTAGGTATTATTTTAGTATTTTATCCAAATAAGGATTGGGAAGATGCAATAACTAACATGCTTCCTAATAACAACAAAATATATCCAAGAAGTGTTTATCGTATAAAACCGAAACAATTATATAATGATTTTAGTAATAATGAAGGTGTGAATATATCTAGAATTAACTCTGAGCTGTTAAACTCAAATGTTGAAAATTTAAGCATGATATTAGATGAGGTTACATCATATGCTGATATGGAAGACTTTGTAAATAGGGGAATTGGTTTTACACCTATAGTTAATAACAAGGTTTGTGGATTTTGCACAAGCGAATATCCAACAAAAACTGAGATAGCGATTGGTATTGAGGTGCTTGAAGAATATCAAAAAAAAGGTATAGCCAAGACTATGACAAAAATGCTGTTAAATGAAGCTTTTAAAAGAAATCTTACAGTTTATTGGGAATGTTGGAAAAACAATATAGCATCAGTTAACACTGCATTGTCCTGTGGTTTCGAAAAAGTATCGGATTATTCAATAATATTTGCTGAATTATAAATAATTAAAAAGTACTGTGATATAAATAAAATCACAGTACTTTTTAAATTATACTTATTCTAAAGATTTACCACATTTACGACAAAACTTATAATCATCATCTGCTTTAGTTCCACAGTATGGACAAAAATTGGAATCAGTATTATCATTATTATTACTTGTTTTAATATTATTATAATTTGAGTTTCCAAACATTTCATTCAAGGGATCTGTTTCTTCGTCATCACTTGTTATATCAAATGTTGAATAACGGTTTTTACCAGTAGCATTTTTATAATTATATACTGCGTTTGCAATACCTAAAAGTATAAATATTATACCAAAGATAGGAAAGAATGTTGGAGCTCCAATTGAAGATGCCATAATTGTCCAAAATATTCCGAAAATAACAATAGCTATTGACCCAACAAAGCCCATAGCAGAAGGCCCGCGACCAGGTTTAATACTTTTCATATTTAAAATACCTCCATAAAATATACATTTTTATAAGCTATATAAAATTTATGCTTTAATATATTATAAATATTCTTGTTTTGTAAATATTACTAGTAATTATTAATAATTCAATAAAGCAATAATTATTGAAAAAAGCCCCAGACTTATAGAAATCAAACATAAAAATGTTACAGCCTGCATTTGATTTAATCCTTTTTTCATTAATCTATAATGAGCCTGACTATTATCTCCAACATAGATAGGCTTTTTCTCTTTAATTCTTTTAAACACAACATAAATATTATCAAATATAGGCACTCCAAGTGCAATTATTGGAATAAGAGTTGATAAAATGGTTGCTTGCTTCATAACACCACCAAGTGAAATTATTCCTAGCATGAAGCCTAAGAAGGTTGCGCCTGAATCACCCATGAGTATTTTTGACGGAAACTTATTATATTTTAAGTATCCAAGGCATATTCCAACAAGAATTATAGATATAAGTGCATAAGAGCTATGTCCTTTTAATTGAGCTACAATAAACAATGTAATTGCAGATATGCAGGATATACTACCAGCAAGTCCATCTAAGCCATCTGTAAAATTAATAACTGTTGTTACTCCAAATAACCAAATAACAGTAAATATAAATTGAAGCCATACAGGTAAGTAAACGTGTATGTTATAAAAAGGTAAATAGAAGCCTTCAAATCTTATATCAGCCCAAAATACTAATGCGCATGCAAATAATTGTACAATAAGCTTTGGTAATGCACGCAAATCTTTGTTTTTAATTTTATACCAATCATCAATAATTCCTATAGAAAATATTAATAATGAGCTTATAAAAACTATTAATATGTTTATCAGTTCATTAGAGTTAGGTTTCTCATGTAATATAATATTTGTAAAACCTTTTGTTGTTAAGCAAAATACAATCCAAAATATTGAGAATATTAAAACTGAAGCTAAATAAGGTTTTGGTTCTGTATGAATTTTTCTGTTTTGTAAGTTTGGTTGCTCAACAAAGTTAATTTTCTTAGCAAATTCAATTATTTTAGGAGTGGCAATCAACATTAAAATTAAAGATATGCCAAAACCTATTAAATAGTTTATTGTCATTTTTTCCTCCAATGTGCTATATTGCAGCATTTAGTAATCATAATACAATTATGTAAGTTTAATAAAAATTATTAAGTCTCTTAATAATATTATCTCTAAATAATTATATATTTTACATTTCAATTAAACTATATTATACTATAAATATGTTATAATGTAAATATATTGAAATCTTTTTTAAAATAATGCAACATTTTGACTTTATAACAGTCTAATTAAATAGAATTATTAATGACTTCAAGACTATTCAGATAATGAAATAAATACTTTTTAAATAAGAGTATGTTAAAAATTAATTTTAATAGGTTATGGAGGTAAAAATGAAAAAAATATTTAAAAAAACACTAGTTTTTGTAATTATTACTGCTATGATATTGACAATGACTTCATGTGGAATGAGTAATACTAATGAAAATAAACCTGTAGGCTTTTATGATGGTGCAAATTATAAGCCTACAGATTTTTATGACGGTTCATATTATAATGAAAACAATACAGGATTGGATATGAATAATCATAATACTGAAGAGTATGATATGCTACCAGAAAACAATTATAAATCTGTTTTAGATTATCCTATATCAACATTTTCAGCAGATGTTGACACTGCATCTTATAGCAATATTAGAAGGTTTATTAATAATGGACAGAAGGTAGATTTAGGAGCTGTTAGAGTTGAGGAGATGATTAATTATTTTAAATATAATTATCCAAATCCAAAGGATAATGAACCTCTATCAATAACTACTGAATTATCAGATTGTCCATGGAATAAAGATGCTAAGCTAATGCTAATTGGTTTAAAAACTGAAGACATAGATTTTTCAAAAAGTCCTAACTCTAATCTAGTTTTTTTACTTGATGTCTCTGGATCTATGCAGAGCTATGATAAATTACCTCTAATGCAAAAAGCATTTAAAATGTTGACGGAAAATCTAACTGAAAAGGATAAGGTATCAATCGTTATATATGCTTCAAATGATAGGGTAGTAATAGAAGGAATTAGTGGAGATAACAATGAAATCATAAATGAAGCTTTAGACAGCCTAGAAGCTGGTGGCAGTACGCATGGTAGCAAGGGAATTATAACTGCCTATGAACTAGCTGAAAGGTATTTTATAAAGGGTGGTAACAATAGAGTTATTTTAGCTACAGATGGAGACTTAAACGTAGGCTTAACAAGCGAATCTGAGCTTGAAAAGCTTATAACAGAAAAGAAAAATAGTGGTGTATTCTTATCAGTTTTAGGTTTTGGTACTGAAAATATAAAGGATAATAAGATGGAAACCTTGGCTGATAAGGGTAATGGAAATTATTCATATATAGATTCATTATATGAAGCTAAAAAGGTTCTAGTAGATGAAATGGGAGCAACGCTTGTCACAGTAGCTAAGGATGTTAAGCTTCAGGTAGAGTTTAATCCAGCTAATGTCAAGGGATATAGGCTGATAGGATATGAAAATAGATTACTAGCAACTGAGGATTTTAATGACGATAAAAAGGATGCTGGTGAAATGGGAGCGGGCCACACAGTTACAGCTTTATATGAGGTAGTTTTAAATGATTCCAAAATGGAAATACCTTCAACAAAATTAAAATATCAATCAAATGAAAATACAAATAATACTGATGAGCTTTTGACAATTAATATTAGATATAAAAAACCTGATAGCGATACAAGTGAACTCATGTCAAAGGTTCTTACTAAAAACGATTATAAAGAACAGTTACCAGATAATCTAAAATTTGCTAGTGCAGTAGCTGAATTTGGTATGATTTTAAGAGAGAGTAAATATATTGGTGATACTAATTTCAATAATGTTTTAGACCTATTAGATGAAGATATAGTTAAAGATGATAAGCTTAGACTTGAGCTTGTTGAACTAGTTAGAAAAGCTGCTGAAATTTATGGAGTTGATATAAATATTAAAGAAAACTTATCTGATAGTAAAACTACTACTAAGAATTTAACAAGTACTATTAATCATAACACATCATTTGCTAATTTTGATAAAACGAAATATAGTACAGAAGAAATAGAAGTTCTTAGTGCATTTGATAAAGCTGAGAAAGTGTATGCTATGTTTTCAGCATATGGTTCTATCAATACATCAAGCAGTGAGATTTCACTTGATGGAGGAACGTATTATAGAGTGGATTATGAAAATATAAATAATATAAACGGTTTAAAAAACTATTTAAGTAATTATTTTGATGAAAAAACAATAATAGAATTATTAAATTTAAAAGCAGATTATATAAATAGACAACTTGATTTTTTTGTTGAATCTGATGGGAAGTTATATTATATAGATGGTTATGCTGCACAAGGTTCATTATCAGAGGTTAAAACACAATTTACTAATATTATTAAAAATAATGATAATAAGTTTACTGTTACAGTAGATATGGTATGGAGAGGAATCTTTGATCAAGGCCCAAATAAATATGTAAGTTATGATTATATATACGAAAAAATTGGTGATAAATGGATATTTACAAACTTTATATTACCAAGAACATATTGTCCAGTTAATGGTGTTGAAAAACCCGATGAATTTATTGTTAGTACAAGTCCAGATGAAAAATATACATTCGAGCTTAATAAAGAAAATGGATTTTTTACTTTATATAAAAAAGAATATTCTTCAATATCATTTGCAACTAAGCTTGAATGGCTAAACGATAATCAAGGAACATGGGATCCTGATATAATGGAGTTGCAAGATTATTGGTGGGATATGGAGTTTAATAAGCTATATATACTGACTAATCCAAACATAAATCCTGTATCAAATATTTATTGCATTGATTTAACTAAAGAAGATATAACATACTATGATACAATAAGATGTTCTTCAGAAAATATAAATAAAAATACAAATTATATATATTTTGGAGATATGCCAAAATTTTATGATGTTATTACTGCTAGTGAAGAATGGTATATGAAGAAAAAATATGGAGTCTACATATATAATTTAAGAACAAATGAAAAGTTTCGTTTAAATGATGATAATATAAGCATGCGAAAATTAAATGATACTTCTATTGTTTTTACAGCAAATTCAAAAGATGAAGTTATAGATATTAGCCCTTATGTTGATAAAAACAGAACGCAGTATGTTAACAATATTAGAAAAGCTATAAAAAAAGATTATAATAATATAGAAGATATAAATATAGAATTAGGCCAAATATTTTGTACAGAGCAAGGAAATTATCAGATTGTTAAAATAAATAATTCGAATGATAGTTATTTTGGTTTGTATAAAATTAACAATAATAATTATGAAAAAATAGTTGAAAAAACAAGTAGTTTATTTCTTACAAGTAACCATAAATACCTATGCATTGCCAATAAAAATGGTGAATTAAAAGTATATGATAAAAAATTTGAGCTTGTTATAAATCAAAATGCTTATTCAGATAAATTATTAAATAGATATAAATCCTCGAACTTAGATATAGGTGAATATTATATTATGAATTCTGATAAGAATATATTCTTAACTATAAAAGCAGAAGATAAGCTTGTCGATGTTATTAACATAAATTTAGCAACGAAAAAATTGAGTGGATTACCTTATGATATTGATTTTCATTACAATAATCACTTTATTGACCCATCTAATGGTTATATGATTTATCAAACGGGCCCATATGTTTATGATTATAATGAATATGAAAAAAGAAACGTACTAAATTCAGAAGGTGCACAACGTTCTCTTGTGGCTATAAACTTATTAAATACGAAGCAAGTAACAATTGACTCTGACATTTGTTTATATGTTTTTTATTATCCACAAAAGGATAGTATTACTTATAATAAATATATAAAAAGTGAAATGAGTTCTGATGCAGAAAAGACTTATTATTTTGATAAAGAATTTATGGGTGAGTAGATTTATAGTTTATTATTATAAGGTGGTGTAATATAATGAAAATGAATTTTATAAAAATATTTATTGTTATATTAATTATATTTACTTTAATATTTGTAAGCTGTAGATTTAATGATAGTAAAATTAATAATGAGACTACTAGTAACTCAAATGAAATAAAAGCTATAACTAAGAAAATATTAGATAAGTTAAATGTTTCAGATGAAAAATTAATCAAAGATGTTGTTATTGCTGGTAATAGCTATTATTTTGTATATGAACCTAAAAAACAAGATAAAAGATTATATAAATATGAAGAAGAGCAAGAACCTAAGCTATTATTTGAGTATTCAAATATGAAATTATATGGAAATGATGAGTTTTTATATGTGCATTATTATGATGATTATAAATTTAATGCAAAAAATAATGTTTTATATATTAAAGGTGACAGAGTTGAAAACGTTGATAATATAGATATTGGAAGAATAGAATTTTCTAAAAATAATAAATCATTTGCTATCATACGCGAACCACTTTCTTTTTCAGTATATAAAAAGAAAATACCTTATGTGAGTATAGGTTCTATGAGTATGGATTTTGGGAAGAACCCTAACCCTGATGAATCATTTGGTTTAAAATTTTCTACAATATTTTCAGATGATGGAGAGGCGTTTTATGCCATATACTCATTAAGTTGGAATAAAAATATATTTTATAAGTTTAATCTTATTAAAGAAGAAGAGTTTTTGGAAAACTTAGAGGTTTATACATTTCATAAGAATGGATTTTATGATAATAAAAACTATAAATTCAATCCAAATACAGGTGATGTACTATATTTGGCTGGTCTAATAGATTCCGAAGGAAATCAAGATAATAATTCTAAGGATAAGTATTTATATTTAAGAAATATTTATACCAATGATATGTACATGATAGGAAAAATTAATACAAACAAGATAGATAATTACACATTCGATTTTAATGAAGACAATCAAATAGTAATTAATGGTAAGGTTTTAAAAAGAGATATTAAAATTAAGAGAAATCTAGTATATACAGAAAATGATATGAAACAATAATAAACATTTTTAAAATGGAGGAACTATGAAAAAAAGAAATATATCAAAATTTTGTATAAGCTTATTACTTCTTTGTGCAATGATTATGAATTTTACAGCTTGTACAGCAAGAGTAGAGGCAAGCAATATGTTATATAGTGTTACTGCTAATCAAGTAAATTCAAAACCAATAGATGATGCATTTATTTCTTCAAGTGCAGATTTTGCAATTAAAGTTTTTCAAAAATCAATCACTAAGGATGAAAACTCGTTAATTTCTCCGCTATCAGTCATGCTTGCTCTTTCTATGGTAGCAAATGGTGCAAACGGTCAGACAAAATCAGAAATGGAAACATTGCTAGGTAGCAACATAAGTATTGAAGATTTAAATCAATATCTTTATTCTTATGTACAAAGTCTGCCATCTAGTGATAAATATAAATTAAAAATAGCTAATTCTATTTGGTTTCACGATGATGAAAACCAATTTAGAGTAGAAAAGGACTTTTTACAGAAAAATGCAGATTATTATAATGCAGCAACATATAAATCATCATTTAGTAAAGAAACTCTAAAAGACATTAACAATTGGGTAAAGAATCGTACTAATGGTATGATTGATAAAATAATTAATGAAATAGACAAAGATGCAGTTATGTATTTAATTAATGCTCTTGTTTTTGAAGCTGAATGGGACACTGTTTATGAGAAGTATAATGTAGCTAATGGTGAATTCAATACAATAAAAGGAATTACACGCTCAGTTAAAATGATGTCTTCAAGTGAATCACAATATATTGATACTGGAAAAGCTACAGGTTTTATTAAAAATTATAAGGATAGAAAATATAGCTTTGTTGCACTACTGCCAAATAAAGATGTTAATATCAATGAATATGTTTCATCATTAGATGGAGAGGGTTTTAGACTAGCAGTAGCAAATGCAAAACCTGCAGTTGTTTCAGCTAAGCTACCGAAATTTCGCTATGAATACTCAGTAGAAATGAGTGATATTCTTTCTTTGCTCGGAATACCAACTGCTTTTGATGTAGACTTAGCTGATTTTTCAAAGCTTGGAAGTTATACTGATGGAAAAATATATATAGAAAATGTTATTCATAAGACTTATATTTCAGTTGATGAGCTTGGAACAAAAGCAGGAGCTGTAACAAGTATTGCTGTCAATGCATCTAGTGCTCCAGCTGAAATTAAATATGTAACATTAGATAGACCATTTATCTATGCTATAATTGATAATGAAACAAAGCTTCCATTTTTCATTGGTACTGTCATGGATATTCAAAAGTAAATAAAAGTTATTTAGTAAATGACAAAAAATTATATATGTGATATTATAAAGATTAGAAATATATTTTAAATATAAATGGGGTCTGAACATGAATAAAAAAATACTTAAAGAAATACTTAGTTGGTTAAAATCAATAATTATTGCATTAGTGATTACTATAGGAATCAAATCAGTTTTTTTACCTACATTTGTTAATGGTGAATCCATGTATCCAACATTAGATGATCATGATTTTTTATTAGTTTACAAACTGGCTTATTCAAACGATTTGCCAGAAAGAGGAGATATTATTGTTTTTAAAAGCGATCTTATCGATACTAAAACTAATAAGAAAAAGGATCTTGTAAAAAGAGTAATATCTTTACCTGGTGAAAGAATAACAATTAAGGACAATAAGGTACTAATAAATGGTAAATGTTTAAACGAAAGCTATTTAATAGATATTGATACATTTGGAGATATAGATATAATAGTTCCTGATGCTCATATCTTTGTTCTAGGTGATAACAGAGATAATAGTACAGATAGCAGAAGTCAGGTTATAGGAACTGTTCCTTTAGAAGATATATTAGGCAAAGCTGTAATAAGGATGTTTCCATTTAATAAAATTTGCAATTTAGATATATAACTATCTGTTAAAATTTAAAACTATCTAATTTCTAGATAGTTTTTTTAATATATGAATTAATTTCGATGTACAGAAACAAGTAATTAGAAGACCGTAAAGGCATGGAT